>Ga0214543_1000473_pt1 | contig 67253 bp, 53 predicted proteins | sample CNSS2metaG_FD_160094 | JGI IMG/M metagenome (GOLD analysis project Ga0214543, IMG submission 160094) | Root nodule microbial communities from cowpea collected in UCLA plant growth center, Los Angeles, California, USA - CNSS2 | ecosystem: Host-associated > Plants > Roots > Nodule | place: USA... | reverse complement strand
TCGGGTGATTGCCCTCTTCAGAGTGATTCTGATAGAGTTTTGGTAGTCTAGAACAGCTACAAACTTTATGTTTGTTTCGGGGAGCTCCACTTGGTGTCACGGTGAGATGCTGTGGCAAAGTTATTCCCACGTGTGGACTATCAGGTGATGGCCTGTAGTCGGAGGGGTGAGTAGACACTCGCGCAGCAAAGATCGATCATCGTTCTCACCTAAAGGGTATAGAAATGATAGACGTCTAAATGTAAGTATTGGAAGTGGAGAAGTAAGGAAAAGAAAGGGAGAAGAATACTGACCCGAGTTTACATTGTTAATATAGTATTTAATTATTATATTGTGAATTTTATTTTAACGAGCTCACCCTATCTGTGTGTGTGTGGCGATGATCATGTAACTTGTTACATGGGAGCAGATGTTGATGCAGGTGAGCAGGCAGATGCTTGAGACGGAGTGGGGATATTCTCTAGGATTTTATTACTAGTTGTTATGATGCACTATGGAATAAATTGTAAAAGTTTAGACATGTTGTTGATAATATGAACGATGGGACTCATTTTCCTTATTTTGTAATGGCGCGTTGAATTTTTAAATTTGATTTTCCCGCGTTTTGGGAATCGGATATAAATAAATAAGGTTGTTAAATTTACTTTTATTTTTATTTATTCAAATAAGTAATTTCCGGCTAGGACGTTACAGTGGTGGGATGAGGTCGGCATGTAGGGCTTCGTCAAGGAGACGGGATCGAGGAACGTTTAGGGGTGCATATCTGGTGAAGCGGGGTTGTCGGGGTTGTCGGGGTCTAGGATTAGGCCGGGAAGGTTGTGTAGGGGGGTTGTTGCAGAGGGTGTATAGTCATTGCAGAATTTTGTATGCAGAGTTTGCATCTCCTCCATGCGGACGTAGTCAGAGGCGCGAAGTTTCAACTCATGCATGGAGACAGGTGGGTGGAGGTAGACGTTGTTAGCGAATGGGTCGAGTTTGAGAGTGAGTGCCATGCACTGAAGTATCATCTCCTGATTGAGGTGTGGTGTGCGAAGGGCAACCTTACTGAAGCGATCAATAAAAGCCCAGAGCGTCTCATCTTGTTCCTGTCACATGCCAAGAAGGGAGATGGTTGTAGTTTGATGTGGGCAGCTGCCAGCGAAGTGAGTGGTGAACATGTGGGAGAGGGTGTCGAAGTAATCGATGGAGTATGGCGGAAGGGTGGTAAACCATTCGAGGGTAGGGCCTTTAAGGGTGGTAGGGAAGGCCTTGCAGAAAACGGCATCGTGAGAAGTGTAGAGGGAGACGTGGGTGATATAGACCTTGAGGGTAGAAACCATCTTCGAGAGAATGCGGGTTGGTCCGTAAAGTATTATCTCGTGCCCCACGGTGGGCGCCAATTGTTCCTGCGAAGAACAAATAAGATATGTCAGACACAAGCGTTACCTTACCCCAATTCACAATCTCCTCAGTAGGCTTCCTCCCGACTGCTATATGTCATCTGTGGATATCTCGGTGTGGACTGGTTTGGACTCGAGAGGGGTTACCTGCGGAAGAGACTTCGACGCTCAAGTCAGTAAAGAACTCTCAGAAAGTCAAATCTCGTAATTAAGGGAGTAATGAATGCATACCTTTAATTGCTGGGGTCCATACATATTTATAGATTATTAATTATGTTTGGCTACGTCATGGGCTGGGCCCCTGTTTGGGCCGTGGGTGGGCCTAGGTCTTAGGCCAGGCCCCTTAGTTCGATTATCGTGGGCTCTTAGGAGCCTTGCTGGTAGTGCTCTGACTTTGTCAAGTTCTTGCTTAGTTATCCTAAGTTAGCGGCTTAGGCCGGTTACCCTTTAATGGCTTAGGCCGGGTACTGTTACTCGTTCATACATGGTGATTATTTGTGTCTTTGAGGGCCATGTAGACGGGTTTTACGGCCATAATCAGGCTAAGCTGGCTAGGTGTGGTACACCAGTCCCCTAGTCTTTGCCAGTATAGCTATAGTGGCAAAGGATAAAAAGTGTGTTTGGCTAGGCCAGGTAGGTGTGGTACAAATGGGTAAAGTATAACATCATATATTAGAAGACTTTAAGCTTGTGTTTGTTTTTGAAGATAGATTTAAGAGAGTGGATTTGAGGAGAAAGAGAGATGAAAATGAGGTTGTTTGGATCAAAAGAAAGATGGTGAGAAATGAAAAAAAATGACAGGAAAGTTTATGAGAGTTAGTGAGTGACATGATGAGTTTGATAGATTAAATGAGTCATTTTAAATTAATCGGTACTATTTTTGACTTGAATAAAGGATGAGAACACTCCGTAGAGCCAAAGGTATCCTCTGTTATGCAAATTTATGTGTTTAGGTTATGCAGACTTACTAGGCGAGCCAAACTTCCATTGAGTGGATATTAAATTTTAGTTTGGCAGAGAGTCATGGGAAGTTTGCTCATTAGGCGAGCTAACTCTTGTCGAGCGAAAGCCAAAATTCAAGTTTGGCAAAGAGTCAGGGGAGGATTGGTTGTTGGGTGAGTATGCTCACATTGGGCATGTTTATCTGTATTTTGTTCCATTACTTGACTTGTTGAACGAGTCATTTAGTCAATGGCTAAGTCTTTTCCTATATGTAACTCGTTGAGCGAGTAAGTGAACTTATTGAGCGAGTTTATTGAGTGTGGTATTTGATATGTGCTTTGAAACATGAATGATCTTTGAAGAATTATTAGATGTTATGGATAATGTAAGATGTTTATTTGAATAGAGTATGGTTTAAATGTTTAAATACAAAGAATACATGAGAGTATGAGGATTTGGTAGATATGTGATATGAATAAGGAGGAAATGATGAGAATTACCAATTATATGAGAGGATTTGTATATTCAGACAATGTATATTATAAGGTTATGGTGTTCCTAAAGAGGAATGCCATAATAGTTACTATAATGTTATGCATTAAGCAAGGAATCTACATTTTGAAGTCATCCTAACTCTACTAGACTAACAAACTCATATAGAGGATGAAATTTTAGTGGTGAGAGTTGAGAGAAGTTCCTATGGCGAGATCTGAGGTCAAAGACTCCCTTTTTGACGAGACTATAAGTAAATTTACCTTGTCAGTGTATGATTGAGACCTAGTAAATTTAGGCCACTTGTGACACTTTGTTCATGATTACATGATAGGTGCTACATTTGATGAGTCTTGAGTTCAATGTATAAATTTGAAATCGAGTCTAGAGTATGTTATGTTACATTTATAAGATGTAATTGTGAATAATACATGTTGTATGTAAAATGTGTGGACTAATGTTTCTGTTTAATCTTTGTGATGTTATAATATATGATGGTATAAAATACTATTAACTTACCATGTTTTCTGTGTTGAGTGGTGGTTTATCCATCTACAATGGTTGTATGTTATACGTGAGAAAATGATAATGCAGGTATGAGGATTGTTAAGCAGTGAGACTGAGTGATGGTTAAATAGAGTATAGTTGATAGATAGGTATATAGTGTTGCATTGTATAGATCTTCCATTTATTGAATAACTTTATATATTCTGAAAAATGTACCATTGAGATTGATCGAGGACTGTAAACACATATTATATGTTTATGTGATAGTCTATTGCTTAATACCTAATTTGTAATAGTTCAGTTAGTAATGTAAATCTACTAAATTGGGATGTTAAATTATTTCTATAATTCAAGTTATTTTCAACTTTTTTTTATAAATTTTTCATACATATACTTCTACACTTTTTTTCAAACCAATAGATATCATTCATGAATGTTTAATAAATGAAAATCTTTTGAAATAATATATAAATTCTATTTCACTTCCTTTTTACATTTTATTTTTATGTATTTAATACAAGAACACATATAATGGATTTTTATTATGAGACTTTTTTAAATGTAACGTCCCATTCCATTTTGGATGTCACTAATAATTAGGAAATACTATTACTTAACTTTAATACCAACAATTTCTTAAGAACATAATTAAACCTTATTTATTAAATATAGTCAAATTCAAATTTTAATATCCTTAACTTTTATTGAAACTAATGTTTACAAAAATGAGAAACTCATCTCTGAAAGGATTAAACATGTTTTTAGTCCTTAAACTTTGACCAAAAATTGAAATTCGTCTTTATCTGAAACTTTGATACATTTTAGTCCTAAACTTAAAAAGTAAATGGATACAGTTCTTTTAATCCAATTACGTTATTTTTTTTTGTGTCAAACGTGTTTCATGCTAGCATTTGAATTGTTTACATTGTTTGACACATCTCCGCTTCAATGTCAGTTGAGAAACACATTTGATAGGTCAAAAAAATTTAACGTTTTATTCATTTTTAAAGTTTGGGAACCATAATGTATCAAAAGTTTAGGTAAACACAAATTAATATTTCGCAGAGATTAAAAACAAATTTAACCATTTTTGAAATACACCTACTAAAGTAATAATAGACTCCTCAACATAATTCCCATAACGACTCGTCACTATTGTGCCTCTTCGTTCGTATCCACACTAACATATGCTCCCGTATAAAATTATAATTATCTCAAAAAGAAAATAAAAAAAAACAATGGTGAACTAACATATAAATGACCAACCTTATAATCACAGCTCACAACTAAACAATATACAAATCACATCAAATTCCTCAACCAACATTCTAACCAAATAAATTATATAACTTACTTCACCATTTCAGTCATCCTAAAAATTATAATTTAAACTTAAATCATCATTTTTCTAAATTAAAATATTTTAAGATCTTACATAAAAGCTAATATATTTCCGTTTTAGGTTATATATTTTGAAAATTTATTATTATAATTTAATAATTTATAACATTAACAAAGACTTTTGTTTTGGTTTTCATAAATTCTTATTTTTTGAAAGAATCATTTTTTAGATGAAAATTGTAACATCCCAATTTTAGCAGCTTAAAACTAATAAAAATAGGGAGTTTCAGGGTAAGTCCCCTTCGCGTCTAAGACTTGATCAAGTCCAAAGACTAGGACCTCCTGCTACTCCTCATGACATAATCCATTATGCTCTATCTGAGCATGAATGATTATTGGAGTTTCAGGATACCAACCCATACAGAGTCCTTATGTCCTTACATACACTAAAACATTCCTCTTAGAATTTCCCTTGAAATTCTAATTCAACCACATCTTCTCATATTCCGACTTCATGCAATTTCACCACACATATTATCTATCAGTCATAATAATTCATGCATATCATAACTAAGTTCACATTTTAACATTTAAACATAGCTTCATCCATTAGAAACAAGGAAAATAACACTCAGCTGCAGAGGTTCTCGCCCAAACTAGAAGATCTCGCCCAGGCGAAAGAGCTCTCTCGTTTAGGCGAGTCATTCTCGCTTGAGCGAGGCTCGAAATAGAGAACAACCCAAACTCTGGGTGAATTCTCGCTCAGGCTAAGCTGTCTCGCTTAGACGAGAGTGACTCTCGCTCAAGCGAGATTGGCTCGCCTAGGCGAGATCTCGCACAGAGACAGGGGATGAGTTTCTGGTGTTTTCGCTCAAGCGAGAGCTGCTCGCTTAGGCGAAAATACCAGATTCCCAATCTATTCTCACATGCAACAGTCCATGAATCTAGCACAATTCAATCATACACTCAATTACACAGTTTAAGCACTCATACAACACTCAATCATGCAATTCAAAGTCATCAGAATGATTTCTATACGAAATTCAAGTAAAACAGTTAGCTTCCCTTACCTGTTATCCTGTTTAGACAACTTTATAAACGTCAACGCCTTAAAAACGTCAACATCTCTAATTCCACAGGATGCTCTATCTACACATAGAAACATCACAAGAACGATCAGGACATACCGTTATGATCACTGATAAGCAGAGACTCATACTGATGATTAAAACGTCGCATGCAAGCGGAAGAGGGCTTGCATGCAACAAAAAATAGAAAAGACTAAAAAAGAGAGCAGAAACTCAACTTACGCGAACGAAGAAACTGATCAGTCCAATTTGAAGAGCTCGCCAAGAGGATCAATCCTACGGTCTCGGTTCTTCAATCAGACGACCAGAGAGACAGAACCTCTAGAGAGAAGTCAGAGAACTCTAGAAAAGTGGTTTCTAGAGAGATAGTGTGTTTTAAAATAATGAAACTCGTTTATAACAATTCTATTTATACTAAAACCTTTTAATATTAAAATAATCGAGTCTCACTATTTTTAAACCACTATCACTTTTAAAATGTCATTTTTTAGTGTATTACAAAAATAACTATTTATATTAAAAAATCAGTCTACAAAATAAATAAAATTATAAAAACTATTTATTTTTGTAATCCTTTTAATGTTAATAATTATAATAGTTGTTTTGATCCCAGGACATCATTAAGATCAATTACCATACATCAAAAGTATTTAGAGCGTCAATTCCGTCTTAAAAGGCGCTTCGATGGATGAAAATAGAAAAAGTTATTTAAATCGTCTTAGGCCTAAACTTTTAAACAATGTAAAACTATTGAATATGTGATAAGAACAATAATAATTTTTTTTTTTAAAGAGAACTGAATATACATTTCATATTCTAATTTTATTCTTTATTATATAATTGTTGTTAACATACTTTTAATATTAATACCTACTTTTTTTTCAACTACCATATATTTTATTTATTTTTTGTTTGTTCATTATATATGCAATTTTGAATTTCAATTTTATTTTTCAAGCAATTAATTTTTTAAGTTAAAACAACTATATTTCTACTTTTTTTTAAATGATAATTAATTTGTATGTAATTATTTTTTGAATTTTATATTTATATATCTATATACGAAGAGATTGTTTTTTACATATTTTCTTTTAATTTTACTCTTTTGAATAATTGTTATTTTAAATTAAAATAATTACATTTATATTTTTACTTTTTAAATGATCGGTAATTTAAATTTTATTATTTTTAAATTGAAATAACTATTTTATTTTTATATTTGTGTAATTTATCATTTATTCAAATTTAGTTAATTTTTAGAATTAAATTAAATTTTATATTTAAAAAAAGGCAAATGTATTTCTTCATATAATTTTATTACTATAAAATTAATTTTAATAAGAAATTAAAGCATGTTTTTCGAAGTATGTGCGAGATTATTGGGTATTGTTTTAACAAAGTTAATAAATTAAAAGTGTTAAATATTTGTGATTATTATAATTTTAATATCAATTTTAAATTTGAAAAATTAAAAATAATTAATTTAAAACTTCTGAGACAAAAGATATATAGAGCGTAATTTTTTTTATTAAAAAGTAAAGATGAGGGCGGGTTTGCGTGTTGTTTTATAGAAATCAACAAATGAATGACATTTACTATTCAATATTTTTTTTGACCTAAACATTAATTATTCATTATAATAATAATTATTGTTATAAGGTAATAAAATAATAATAAGGTGGTGTGGGAAGAGAGGTTGAAGGGAAAAGAAAAGAAAAGAAAAGAAAGGAAAGCAGCGGGGGAGAGAAAGATGGGTAAGAGGGAAGTGGCGTTGTTGTTGTTGTTTGAGATGCGAGCCTATTCCGGTAGAAAGGGAACCTTCTCCGTACTTCTTCTCTTTCTCCTTATGATTCTAATTCTTCCCATCATTTAAAGTTTCTTCCTTCCTTCACACTTTCTCTTCTCTCCTTCTTCGCTCTTCATCTTTAGGGGTTCTGTTCTAAGACTTCGCCTTTCAGCTCTAAACAGAAAGATAAACTCGTTTCTAATTAAGGGTCTTGCTTCTTTTGTTGGGGGGTAATGCTTGAATCGGTTCCTCAGTACATTCTGGGTGATTTAGGGATCGGTTAGTCTTGTGGGGTTTCATTAACATTTCAAAGTTTCGTGCTTTTCTTGCTTTGCTGGGTTTGGAGACAGATTCGCTTCCTTTTTTGTGGTATTTGAAATAGAAACATTGTTGTTCCGTGGGTCTTGTGGTTCCTTGGTAGGATTTTATTTTTCGGTGTAAATATTGATTGATGGGTGAATCCTAGATTTTCGTCGTTAAAGTGTTGCCTCCTCCTTTGATATTATTTGATTCCCTGGAGGATTTGCAAAATTAAAACTCCAAAAAAAGAATAGAAATTATTTTTAATTTTATTTAAAAAAAAAATACAGTCACCCCCCTAATTTTATCGTGGGTTTACCAATACTCATCACTTGATTTTTTTAATTTTAGACAATTTTAGTGATCAGTATTCTGGTGCCAAAAGGATTTTGCTTTTTATGTTTTTGGTCTTGTGAAAGAAAATCCCTATACTGAAGGGAAAGTTGAGTTCTTTTTGTTCTTGTTTTGAGGCAGTGGTTGAGTTCTTTGTTGGGTCATTACATCTTATATGGGAATACCTGATAGCTCACTATTAGATCTAGAAAAAGTAAGGTCTTGGGTTTCTTGGGGACGAAGTGATTTGTATTATTTGTCTGAGAAATTTGATATGCACCATAGCGGCAGCAAAATGTGTTGTGAGTGCAATAGAAATTTCAGTGAGATGACATACAATTGCAAAAGCTGTGGTCGTTGGTTCTGTGGGAAATGCATCGGGGTTTGTGATCTCCCAAATCTTGAATCTGAGAACACGGGATTCAGGGAAACTATTCGTTCCTGCAAGTTTTGTTTGGATGCCAATATGAGGATGTGTTCTGAGGGCCAGAGGAAGTGTAGTGAGAAAGTACACCCTTCTGTCTCTCCTCAAGAGAGTCCAAGACAAAGTCCTGAGCCACCTTCTCCATGCTTTAGTGTTGAAAGTGATAGGATCAGTTCTCCTCTGAATGCTGAATTGAATCAGGGATCTCACTTTGAACGCTGTTTTCATGACCATGATTATGGGTATTATCCTTGTTCTGAAGTCAACAAGAGTTTGACTTCATCTGCTACTCACCCTTCGTCGCTATCTACTCATCTGTCTACCTTCAGGTAATCATATATTTCTATCTTTATTACAGAAAGTTAATGTTTTTGTTTTACATTATCTGGAAGTGCATTAATAAGTTATTACTAATCTATAACTGAACATAGTGATGTTCCATGATCTATGACTATTGCAATTAAAATGGTAAATTTCCATTGGCATTTTAATTGATGAATATAGATATATGTTCTCACATATATTTGCATGACGATGTTCCATGATCTATCTATGACTATTCCAATTGGGAGGGTAAATTTTCATTGACATTTTAATTGATGAATATAATATATGTTCTCCCATATATGCTTTCTTATCCTTGAGTTTAGGAGCAAGTGATCTTTTACAATTGTGTGAAACTCCAAGTGACTTGCATAATTGATTTAAGTAGCCCTTCCCTAATATTCCCCTGTGCTTGATACGTGTTGTGTGTAAATGTAGGAGTAACGAAGAGGGGATGGAGGATTCTGGGAAGGACTTTCTCAGCCAATCACGTACATATTGTGATAATTATTCAGATATAGATTCAAGTAGCGTTAGTGCTAGACATGACACTTACAACTATAATTCTGTGGGCTCAAGTCCTTCAGATAGCCCTTCTAGGATTGGTTTTACTTCTAGTTGGGCTGGGCTTCCTGTACAGAAGGAGCAGGAGAAAGGCCCCATCCCTCAGAATGATGGTCCCATTAGTCAACAAAGTATGGCTGTTTTAAGAAAGCCTGAACAAGGGACTGAGGATGCATATACTACTGCTTATTTTTCAGATGACTTGTCTATTTTCCGGAACCAGGATGAGAATATGCAGAGGCCGTTGGATTTTGAAAACAATGGTCATATTTGGTTCCCCCCACCACCTGATGATGAAAATGATGATGCCGAAGGTAATTTCTTTGCATATGATGATGAGGATGATGATATTGGTGACTCAGGGGCCATGTTCTCATCCAGTAGCAGTCTATCTAATATGTTTGCTGGAAAGGAGAAACATAATGATGGAAACAAGGAACCTTTAAGAGCTGTCATTGAAGGGCATTTTAGAGCTCTTGTTTCACAGCTTTTACAAGGAGAGGGAATTAAAGTTGGTAATGAAAATGATTCTGATGACTGGCTTGACATAGTTGCAACGGTAGCATGGCAGGCTGCTAACTTTGTTCGGCCAGATACCAGCAAAGGTGGCAGTATGGATCCTGGTGATTATGTAAAGGTCAAATGTATAGCATCCGGAAGTCCAAGTGAGAGGTAATGTGTTTTTATAATTTGCCTAAATACCTTATAAATCGGTTCCCTGTTTCTCGGTGCTTCTATGAGATTATCCAATCAATGTTAAATTATATTTTTGTTTGTTTTGTAGCACCCTTATCAAAGGTGTTGTTTGTACAAAAAATATTAAACACAAGCGCATGACCTCTCAATACAAAAATCCTAGACTCCTCCTTCTAGGAGGAGCTCTGGAGTATCAGAAAGTTCCAAATCAATTGGCTTCTTTTGATACATTGCTACAGCAGGTGCCTTCATGACCGATGAGTTTTATGTCTTCTAGTTACAATTTTTTATACTTGGAAAGAAGTTCTGATTTGTAAATACTGGCAGGAAAATGATCATTTGAAGATGATCATTTCAAAAATTGAGGCTCTTCGACCAAATGTTTTGCTGGTAGAGAAAACTGTAGCTTCGTGTGCCCAGGAATATTTGCTTGCAAAGGAAATATCTTTGGTGTTAAATGTCAAAAAGCCTTTGTTGGAGCGTATAGCGCGGTGCACTGGTGCTCTTATCACTCCATCAGTGGATAATTTATCTAAAGCACGACTGGGGCACTGTGAGTTGTTCCGGTTAGACAGAATGGTGGAAGATCATGAGACTGCTAATCAGTTAAACAGGAAACCATCTAAAACATTAATGTTTTTTGAAGGTTGTCCAAGGCGATTGGGTTGCACGGTATTCCTTTTCCTTTTATTTTCTTCTATGGTTTCTTTTCCATGCTTCTTTATAGTATGATGTGTGGATACAAATGTGTAATGGTGTCTGTTTCTGATTTTGATTTTCATTACAGGTCTTGCTGAAGGGCACATGTCGGGAAGAACTAAAGAAAATTAAGCATGTTGTGCAATATGCAGTTTTTGCAGCCTACCACTTATCTCTTGAGACCTCATTCCTTGCTGATGAGGGTGCTTCCCTACCTAAAATGATAGTAAAACATTCTACTGACACGCCTGAGAGTGCAACTGCTGACACTGATATTTCCATGATATCTAACACCTTTTCTACAAGCATGCCCCAATTAGAGGTTGACGATGCTTCTAGAGTGAAAGACATTGTTGGCATTGATTTAAAACTTGAAACTTTGGGATCTGGGCTGGAGCATCCTGATGATCTTAGTTGTCATTCATATGCAGACACCATGGCAGATTATAGATCTGAGAGTGTACTCTCTGATTCATACTATAATAATTTTACTTCTAATTTGACAGTAGATTCTGATTATATACATCCGTGCAATGAGTCAGACGGAGACACTATTTTTAGTACAAGAGACTTTTCGCAATCAGGTTTGCTTGAAACCATGGTTCAAGAGGAGAGGGAGTGTGGTGAAGTTGCTGACTCAACAAAAGACAAGACTAACGAGGATGAGCTTTCTGGTGAATACTTTTCTGCCACTGATGGTCATCAGAGCATACTGGTATACTTTTCAAGTCATTGTGTTTCAAAAGGAACTGTATGTGAACGTACGAGGTTGCTGCGCATAAAATTTTATGGCTCTTTTGATAAGCCTCTGGGAAGATATCTTCGTGATGATCTGTTTGATCAGGTGTGTAGATTTTACTTGTATTTGCTTGCTGGTACTAGTTAAGTCTGAAGTGAAATGACATGAAGTGCTTTTTTCAGGCATGCTGCTGTCAATCTTGTAAAGAGCCAGCAGAGGCACATGTCCTTTGTTTTACTCACCTGCAAGGAAATCTCACAATCAACGTTAAGCGCCTTCCCTCTGTGAAGTTACCGGGAGAAAGAGATGGCAAGATTTGGATGTGGCACCGGTGTCTGAGGTGTCCATTTGAGGATGGAGTTCCGCCAGCAACTCGGAGAGTTGTCATGTCAGATGCGGCTTGGGGATTATCTTTTGGAAAATTCTTGGAGCTTAGCTTTTCAAACCACGCAACTGCAAACCGAGTTGCAACCTGTGGACATTCCTTGCAGAGGGATTGCCTTCGTTATTATGGGTAAGTCATCCAGCATATGTATCAACAATCAATTATTTTGTTTTTGTAATTTATGCTGGTTATCAATACTTGAAACGTGACAAACAACTTGATGTACAACAGGTTTGGGAGCATGGTTGCTTTCTTCCGTTATTCCCCTATTGATATTCTTTCTGTCCATCTACCCCCATCTGTGTTGGAATTTGGCCATATCCAAGAGGGGTGGATTAGAAAGGAGGCTGAAGAGGTGATATATGAAAGCAACTGTTAATATTTGCTGTGCTATTTTAAATGTAGTTCTGAATATATGTTTGTGCGTGTGCGTGTGCGCATGCATATATGTTTTTTCATTATAGAGTAGCTTTTAATTTTAGTTAATGTGCTCCTTGGCATAAAAATTTAACTTCACCTTGTTCGTTTTTGCAGCTTTCTATTAAAGTGGAAACATTGTATGCGGAGATATCCAATGTGCTTGGACGGCTGGAAACAAAGATTGTATCTGCTAGTATTGGAAATGAATCATCAGATACATGTGACATTCAGAACCACATACTTGATCTGAAAGATATGCTTCGAAGAGAAAGAAGCGACTATCATGTGAGCAAACTAATTTTTATATTCTGTCTATCTAATGCATCATTCTTGTCTTATTGTACTTGGTGTTGAAGAACCTACTTGTGTGCAAGTATTTGTATGTTCATTATTTATTTTTCTGTTGAATATCATTATAAGTATTTTTCTTTAATTTTCTTTTTGTTTTCTCATGCATTTGTACGAAGTCTTTGCTGCGGTCAGGCACAGTGGCTCCACAACCTGGGAAGATGGCATTAGACATTCTGGAACTAAATCGCCTGAGGCGATCTCTTCTTATTGGTTCACATGTTTGGGATCACCGACTATACTCATTGGACTCTCTCATTAAAAGAAGTTTTAGCTCCAAGGTTAAACAGGAAAATGAACTTTGTGCAGATGTTAAAGAATTAAGAGTTGATTCATTTCACAAGGATCAGAATATCGACTGTGGACCAGAGCAGACTAATGCCCAGCTTTCAAAGTTGCATGAGTCTCACAAGGGTCATATGCTTGCAGAGCCAGATGACACACTTGAACCTTGTACTTCAGGATCATTGACATGTTATACTGAGGGAGAGAAAGTACATTCAGATGGAGAACTTAACAAAACATTTTCCGAGTGTATCTCACGTAACGAGTCCAATCTTTCTGAGAAAATAGACTCTGCATGGACTGGAACTGATCAACCTCAAGCCAATGCTGTCCCAGCTGGAAGCATTCAGCAGGTTAATCAACATGATAGCCCTCCTTTTAGAAGGTTGACGCAACCAATGAGAGTTCATTCTTTTGATTCAGCAGTAAGAGTTCATGAAAGAATCAGAAAAATCTTGCCCTCATCTTTACATTTATCAACACTTAGATCCTTTCATGCTTCTGGAGATTATGGTAATATGGTCAGAGACCCCGTCTCTAACATATTGCAATCTTATGTTCAAATGTTGCCATGGGAGACACAGAAACTAAATCTGATTCTGAGTTCCACTCCAACTTTCATTTCCTCTGTGTCTAGCATAGCTGAAGGGGCTCGATTGCTGCTTTCCCAAACCTATCACGGTGATAGAGTCATTGCTGTCTACGACAATGATTACTCTAGCATAATATCCTATGCCCTTAGTTCCAAGGAATATGAAGATTGGGTGTCTGGTAAGTCAGATTTGCCTGAGGGTAGCTGGATTGCTCGTGAGAGAAGCAAAGAAGATTTAGCTACTTCCAGCTTTTCTGCATGGGGTAGTCTGGACTTGGATTATATAAATTATGGTAGTAGTTATGGACCTGAAGATGTTCCATCTTCTGTTGTTGGTTCTCTTCTCCGGGACCCAAAAAAGTCTGTACACTTGCAAATTTCCTTTGGTGATGATTCTGTGGGGGCTGGAGGTAAAGTGAATTTTTCTGTGACTTGTTATTTTGCTAAGCAGTTTGAATCACTTAGAAAAAAGTGCTGCCCCAGTGAGGTTGATTTTGTGCGATCCTTGAGCCGATGCCGGAGATGGAGTGCGCAAGGAGGGAAAAGTAATGTATATTTTGCCAAGTCGTTGGATGAAAGGTTTATTATTAAGCAAGTGACGAAGACAGAACTGGAGTCGTTTGTAGAATTTGCACCTCAGTATTTCAAATACCTGATGGATGCCCTGAACTCTGGTGGCCCAACTTGCCTAGCCAAAATTCTTGGTATTTATCAGGTGAGAGGACTCATTATTATTAGGCATTGTATACAAGCAGCACACCAATGCATGGATGTAAACTTTATTGTTTATAACGTTTGTTGTTTTGTGGCAGGTAAGTGTGAAATACCCAAAAGGTGGGAAGGAAACAAAAATAGATCTGATGGTGATGGAGAATCTGTTTTACAAGAGAAATATATCGAGGGTATATGATCTGAAGGGCTCAGAAAGATCTAGGTATAATCCAGACACAACTGGGACAAACAAAGTGATGCTGGACATGAATTTGTTAGAAGCATTGAGAACAAAACCAATATTTCTTGGGAGTAGGGCCAAGAGAAGACTGGAAAGAGCTGTATGGAATGACACATCCTTTTTGGCGGTAAGCTTTATTTTTACTTCCAAACCTCCCTTGAATGGTTAAAAGTTTCATCTAGCATTTTACAATGAAGTTTGTTTTTGTGTTGCAGTCTGTTGATGTTATGGACTATTCTTTGCTGGTTGGGGTGGATGATGAGCGGAAGGAGTTGGTTCTGGGGATCATTGATTTCATGAGGCAATACACATGGGACAAACATTTGGAGACATGGGTGAAGGCTTCTGGGATTCTTGGTGGTCCAAGAAATGCTGCCCCCACAATAGTTTCTCCTAAACAATACAAGAAAAGATTCAGGAAGGCCATGACTACCTACTTTCTCACCTTACCTCTTGAAAATGTATAATTACATATTCTTTTCCCAACACTGTCAAATGTACATGTTACCCATGTATCCATATTGGATACTTCTCCCAGGTTTTCGCTTCTCCCTTGCTGTAATTTACCTTTTCTCCCTCAATCTATTGTTCTAAATCATAATATTACAATAATTTCATAAATCAATGTTTTTGATACTTCTTGGAAATATCAAAAAGTTTAATTTTTGTAGTTAATTGTGTTATCTTGTTAACTATCTTTTCACCGCTATGGAAGGTCGCATGTATATACAAGTGTTTTTAAGTAAATTAAGAAACTTGTGTTGTTGATGTTTGGACAAACTTGTTTGTAAGTTGGATGAGTGTTTATAAAGTGAATTTGACTGGCAAAGAAAGGGCCAGGTGCATGCATGTTTCTTTTTAAATTCGAATAAACCAAGATCATTAAGTGTTTTGTAGTAACCTAATGGGATTTACTTTTAATCAATAATCATATTAATAAACGTTGTAACGTCAGTTAAAATTATGATCTGGTTTCAATCAAATTGTTTTTCATCGTTATACGACAAGTTTTCATTCATTGCTTATGCTACTTCATTTTTATTCATTTTGTTTAAAAGTCAGCGGACGAAAACTACTATTTTATTCGGATTCTTTTGTATTTTATTTTTCTGGACTTGTAAAAATTTAAATAATAATAATAAAGGTATATTAAAAATTCAAGGATTGTATTAAATTCATCTAATTTGAAACAATTGACCTGATAAACTAAGAGCATGCCAAAAAGAATACAATAATAGTTTATTTAAAAAATAAAGATACATTTTGAGGTTTGTGAATGGACATAATAGTTATGTTCGTGCGTGCGTGCCTTTGGGCGTTCTTTGAATGTTTGATATATGCATATAATTGTTGTGCTTACGGAAGCTTTAACGTTTACGAGAATAGTTATGCAATTTATTTTATGCTTTTGCACATGCTTCAATCAGAAAGTTACATGAAATTGCTTCGTGAAAGAGTTCATCGACTTTTCTACATGTGCAGGCCACATTTACTGAGTCACTACATTGACTTCTACGTGAAGTCGTACATTTTGGACTACACTTTTTTTTTTTTATATCATAAACTACCATGTTATAATTTCTTAAAACGAGTTACGAGCAACTTGAAAAAGAAATTAAACAAATAACAATACAACAAACACTATAATTTTAGAGTGATAACAATATTCAAGACCAAAATTAATCAATATCAATAACTTTTTCAGTAACAATAAACTAGCATGGTCAATAGAAGTTGGCTCCCTCATTTTCCTTCAATTACAAACACAAAACTTGAGCTCCAATTCAAGAATATTCGATCATGGTCTGGAATTGGGGCAACAATTCCTTCGCCCCAAAGTTTCTCCATAAAAATAAAAATGGAATTGTTCGTAAAATAGTGAAAGACGTAATAAATATTCAAGAGATAATCCTTTTAGGTTTTTTTTTTTCAAAAAACAAAAATTAAATTAGCTACAATATTATTTTTTGTCATATAATTTCAAAAGTTGCTATTTTCTTTGTTACTATATAAGTCTTTGAATGATTAACGAGGGTATGCTAGGAAACCTCTTTTAGAGGGGTTGTTGAAGTAATCTTTTCCATATTCAAATGCAATAACTTAATACGAAGGAAGGCACGCCGTGGATGGTAGCCGAAGTTGATCCTGACTAATATATAATTGCACTTTAATATGTTTAAATAAATTTCTTTATAAACATTTTAATAAATTATTTTTTTTCTTAATAAATAAATATTACATAATAATCAGAAATATTAAAGAACCTGCCTCTACAATTGGCTCTAGCTTTATAAAAACTAAATTTTCTCTTCCTCTCCTATGTCACTTTTCTATGCACCTACTTTATGAAATATTATTCACCACACCTTCACCTGAACTCTCACGTTAATTCTTCTATCTTCTCTACTGCAACTATCCTCTAGCACGCCCTCACTCACCTAATTGTAACAAATTTATTGTAATGAAAGCAAATACATCAAAATTCTGTGAAAAGGAAAAAAGATAAAATTCTCCTATCAATGAATAAAAGTGTGTTTAATAAAAGGGAAAAAAAGTGAACATTTTTTTTAATAATGTGGAGTTTTGACCAAACATGTTGCTAAAGTTGCAGGCTTGACTGCCTCAAATTTTTCCTTTAAGAAGTACACTTACGTTTTTCTTGAGAAATCATCGATGAAGGAAATAAAATACCTTTTCCTATTTAAAGACTCAAGGGTAATCGATCCATAAATATTTGTATGAATCAATCTGAGTTATTCCATTAATTGGTGCTTGACAGTCCTTAAAGACGAGGTCCTCAAATGCTTCTCGAGCACACACTATTCACAAAACTTCTTTTAAAACTCCATACTTGGGAGTCCTTGCACCATTCATTTTTTAAACAACTTGGTCAAACCATTAAAATGCAAGTGACCAAATCGAAAATGTCACATCATAGCCTCATCCTTCACATCAAGTGTCAAACACCTTTCTTGCATAATCTTCAAATCAAGCTTGTACATCTTATTCTTCTTCATTTCTACTCGAGCAATTAAACGATTAAATTTGCCTTTCAAGTATAGTATTTAGTTTTTCATCATAATTGAATAACCTATTTTCATCTACTGGCCCATACTCAATATGTTCTCTTGAGATTGGGTACATAGTACATATCTCTAATTTCTCTAATTCAGCCATTCTTCTAAAGGTACCATATTGTACCTTGGTCTTTTACCACTACCTTGGATGCATCTCCAAACGACACGTGTCTAGCATCAACTTTAAAGAGCTTTTTAAAAAGGTTTTCGTCCCCACACATATGAATACTTGCTCCTCTATCAAGGTACCAAACCGAGTTGTCAGAACAACTTGGACTTGGCTTGGCACTCGAACTCCTTGACATCATCAATACTCCCTCTTCCATAGCATCTTCAAAGAGGGAGTTTGTTTCTTTCTTGCTCTCAGATCGACAGTCCTTAACGAAATGCCCTACTTTCCCACAATTATATCATTTGTTCGAGTTGTAATCTTTGGAAAAATGTCCGTACTTCCCACATTTGAAGCACTCAACTCCTGAGTTGGTTGACCGACCTCCTTGGCCTCTACCTCCTCAACCTCTACCTTATCCTCGACCACGCCAGTTTTGTTGACCGAATTGCTCTTTACATTTTTCATATCCTTTTCTGCCTCTACCAGAATCGCTTTGACTGTTCTAAGTATAAGGTGCCTTCTTCTCCTTAATGGTTGCCTTTGCTTGAAGTGCTTGATGAAGAGACCATTCCTTCTTCTTCCTTCTCCACTGCTCATGAGCCACAAGTGACCCAACAAACTCTTCAACCGAGAGCGTTAACAAGTCCTTGGACTCCTCAATCCCACACATAATATTCTCAAAGTCGTCTATTAAGAACCTTAATATTTTTTCCACCACTTGGCAAGTGGGTAGTGTTTCTCCATTCTTTCCAAACGGGTTCACCACAGTTTCAACATGAGAGACGTACTCGGCAATTCCTTTGACCTCTTTCATCCTCATGCTTTCAAACTTGGCTCTAAGAGTTCGAAGCCTAACATGCTTTACACGTATCCCTTTAAGGTATTCTCCAATATGTCTCATGATTCTTTTGAAGATTTAACATTTGCTATCTTCTCAAAGCCGTATTCATCGACAGCTCGGCACAACACGTAATAACTTCTTTGTCCTTCACTTGAGATGCTATCAACGTAGCAAGTTGGGCAATCATTTGTTCTTTAATGTCTGGTGGTTCTTGGTAGCCATTTTCAACTACTTAATAAACTTCTTGGGAACCAAGGAAGACATTTATTTGTAGACTCCAGTTATCATAGTTGACGACTTTTGTTAACTTAGGCAAGGGCATACTATTTGCAAAGTTATCCATCTCGGTCAAACTCTCTAGCGCTCAAACACTCTTTCTTAAGTACTCAACCACTCAGGCTCTCTAGTTGTGATGCCAATTTTTTGACAAACAAATCTTTTTTGGATAAAACACTATTTGTATTATGACTTGTTATATTTTACATTGAGCGGTATATGAACTATTTATGGGTCTTTTGTCTTGGTCCTTTAACTACATGATTTAAATTTTACTAGAAGTACTCCTAACCTTTGCAATCTCGTAAGACACTTAATTCTACCAACATTGTTAAGTGAAACTACCCACGATGAAGTTTATCCAACAAGTAAAACTTTATTTTTTTCTTTTCTATGTTAGAGTCGATGAGATGTGTTTGAGAACTTGATTGGTTGTCATGGCCTATTCTTTGAATTACAATATGATGAAGGATCGTCTCGGATTTGGGAGAAATTCGTCTAGAAAGAAAATGGGCATGAACCCTAAAATGAAAAAGGGGGAAAAATGGAGGACGTCGATTTGGGGGTTTTCGAAACGGGAGGAATTCACGCCACTTGGAGGAGGTTCCAAGATAAGTGAGGAAGATCCGCCACTTTGAATCGGAGATTCAAAGATAAGGATCGGTGGTTCTGAGAAGAACCTCAAGACTTGAGAGAAAACTCAAATTTTAATATAACTCAAATCTGCCTACAAATGTATCTCACAAGGACTTATATACTATGGGCCGAAACACAAAAAGGCCCAACATAACTTAAGGTCCGATAAAGCCCAAACAAAAACATTACAAAAAAAGCAATATAAAAGAGTTCTTATTCTACGATCTGAAGCTAATTTGAGATCTCTTTGAAGATCCTGGGCATGATTCCATCATCTGTTTTCTAATCCCTTGACGGTCCCGAACCACGCCTCCATCATTGCCTTCGGGTTGGAGAAAATTTGACCTCGAATTTTAGCGCTTCATTACTGTTATTATCAAGGTGCTAAGAGATTGTCCTCCAGGATCAAAGATAAACCTGTAGAAGACGTCAAAGAGTTTAACCACAAATATACTATTCACTGTGAAAAAAAAGGAGAACAACCCACAATAATCAGAATAGAAAAAGAGTGTCCCTGAAATCCTTTAGGATTTTCATGATAGGCCAAACACACAATCAGATGATTAAAGGCAGGTTCATGTTTGGTCAATGTTGTTGCTGCCTTTTCTATCATCTTTTCCTCACCCCATTGCTTATGCCATTGTTCCTTAATGTATAAGTCTTCCCTAGACATTAAGACAAAAAGAGATGGGTTAGTAAGTGTCCCCAATGAAAATGCAATATCATGATGTGAATGGGAACAACAATTTAACGCATTATCATCCCCCTTTAAGGATTTCATCTCAACCATGCATGTCAGGGGTGTGAGGAGAGAATCCTTCTCGTGTTTTTCTCTTTGTTCGTCTTCTTCCTTTTCTCTTCGCTCTTTCTCTTCTCGCTTCTTTAGCTCTTTCTCTTGTTTGGCTTTTTCCCACATTTCTTTTAGTACTTTTTTTGCATTTTATCTCTCCCTTTGTGCTTGTTGTCCTTGTTTGACTTCGAGCTTTTTCCTAACACTCATTTTCACCTCTTTTAAGTATACAATGTAATCTTGGAGATCATGAAGATTCATGTACTTTTCGTTCCAATTAAGACATTGATAATTTTCGTGTCCACAACCTTCACACTTGGTGCACCTAATAGCACTTGTTTTGTCTTTTGGCAATGATCGTCTATCTTCATGGTGCTCCCTTCTAAGATTCCCAAGTTTGCTATTCAACCTGATAATTCTAGAAACAATGAAGTTGATATCTTCTATCAAGGTTGAACGTGTATGGAACATTCTGGAGTGCTCAGAATTCCTAATTCCTGCAGTGAAAGAGAGGAAACAAGAACTAACACAAAACACAGTAAGTGGTTAGCAAAAGTAATGGGGATAAAATTATTAAATGGCCCTCACCACTCTTTATGTATTTACACTCAATTCCATTCGTGTTTCACTCTCAAAGTGTATTCACTTGCTCTCAAGTTCCTGTTCAGTTCTTCGAAGAACCTCCAATCAACACATCTAGAATTCAACATCAAAGTGAAAGACGTTACGAATCTAAGCTCAACTCAGGAGGTCAAGAAAAGGAAAACTCCAAGACAAAACCAAGGGAATTTAAAGACAAACTAAAAAGCACCAAAATCAAGAAATGGATAAACCAAAGGGAGTAAATATGTGACAAAACTAGACTATGACAACGAGAAAAGCACTTTTAAAGACAAGAGTAATTTATATAGTGTATTTAGAATTACTACTAGAAATGTGAAACAAAGTACTCAAGCTAAATTGTGATGATCCATTCATACTACCATAAACAATACTTGCAACAATTTAACTCAAGGTATATTGTCCCACAACACAAGAAACCAAGGAAAAATCAAACTCAAAGAGAAATGATGGACAAGAGACTCAAGCAAAACAATAATGAACAATTAATGACTCTAAATGGTAAGAGCTTGGCAAAGCAAAATGCAAAAAGTGCATCCAAAATTGACCCGGAGAAGTTACCGAAGCACCACCATTTGGACCCAAAACAACATCAAATATCACCCCAAGACAATAGTAAAAGCAAAATGCAATCAGCCCACAACAATTGCATAACGAAATATCTGCACCGAATCCAAAATGCACCAAAGAAATCAAGAAAATGTGGCTGATTCAATTTAGTTAGAAGCACATGCAATTTTAAGGCCAACAGAAAATAATTCGAGTCTAGCGTATCACAATTTCAGCACCCTCTCGCTCCAACTAGGAAAAATTACTCTCAAGGTGTTGGTTGTTGTTTATGTTTCTTACACCATAATTTCCACAGAATGTTGCCACAACTTGCATTAGATATTGGCACCGAATTCAGAACAAACAGAATCAATTTGCAGCCACTGAAAGGGTTAAATTGGTTGCCACCACCTAATCAGTTTTGATTGCACTAAGATTTCAACCAACATTCATGTGAATTCCAAACACACCATAAGAAAGATTTAAATAGGTGTTGTCGTGGTGCTTCCTTTGACTGTCACAGTATGGGACAATTGTTGCAATTTCCCCTGCACCAAAGAATGGTAGAAAGTTGCCACTGCTAGTCTAACTTAACGTGCCAATAACAATTTGTCCTTCACAGCACCACACAAACAATGTTGGAAATTTGAATTTCCAATCTGCACCAATTTTGCACACCATTAAGCCCAATGAGTGAACCATTTTCCCTTTCCTCCACTGTTTCACATATTTTTTGGGGGGAGTAATGAATTAGCTGCTGCCATATCAAAAGCTATGCTGCTTAAGCGAGGGATGGAGGCTGCTGATTTTGAACGTGTCTTTTCTTGCACCGCTTGACAATTCCTCAAACAACCTTGTTGCATAAATTCACTGCACCAGTCATTGTGTGAAGAATCTTATTGCACCCATTTTCCAATATTGCCACCGCTTCAACAAACTGATCATGCACAATTACTTTCCCTTTTCTTTGGACCAGCCTGCTTCGCCAAGCTACTTGTTGCACTGCCACCAAGTCAGAAACGGTGTTGTTGCTGCACCAAATTGTTTCGCTTAAGCGACAAGCTTGATGTCCTGCACCAAAGTGACTAGACCAGTTGCTATCAGTTGCAAGAGGCAAGGAGGCTGTTGTTGTGCACACTGAATGGGCCAAGAAAGCTACTGTCCAATAACCACTTCACCGTCTACAAGCTTATCCCAAACTAGAAATTGATGAACCAATTAATGTTGCAGGAAAAAGATCTGGACTACACCGAAAACACACATTTAGCTTGGCCTTAATGTATAAAAATTGGAATGATTGCCACTTGAGACAAAATCGATTTGCACTTGAGCCAATTTTCTGCACCGTCTGAAACAACAAGGTGTTGTTGTACCGCATCAAGCATCACACATGATAATTCCACCTCAAGCCTGACAACTTGGCTATTCCACCGTTTGAAACCAAAAAGTAAAGGACTAAATCAACTACTACACTATGCAATATATGACCACATCACAAGCTTCCAATTTTGTACATCAAATTCTGCAGTCTGGTTTGCACCACTGGACCAGAAAAGATGATGCTGTCCTATTTTCTTACATCACACCTCCTCAACTCACACCACTAGCCTAATTGTTGTCACCATGCCAGAATAATTTCCTTGCGACACCAAAGGAACTAGGAAGTGAGGTTGTCAATTTCATACATAAAAAGGATGGGCTGTTGTGATAACTAAAGGTGCCCCTCCAAATTCTACATTGCTGCCACATTGAAAACCAAATTCTGCACCACAAAACTACCACATCTCATTTAGATTAGATCACATAGATTTAAGAAAGTAGCTGGCTCAACCAATTGCAAATTCGTGACTGCACCACTTCAACTCTCAATAGTAACTCTCACACCAAATTACCCAAGGCGGCACGACTTTGTTCCAAACAAAATCCTTCACAGCACAATTTTCACAAACACCTGGTATGCGTGAACTAAAAGCATACGAAAACATAAACTCAACTCCAACGCAGCACCCCCACGTAGGAAGCTCTCACATTCGTCCAACACACCAATTGCAATTCATCATCCCATCTACGATTCAGAGTCAGCTGCACAATACTTCCGCTTGCGAATTGTTAGAGTAACAAGGGCACCAAAAATTGTTGCTATGGATAAAAATCACTTCCAATCAGCGATTCAAAAGCCACACAAAGAGTAAACGAATATGAACCACAAGTGATGTTGAACGAAAACAAAATAAAGAACAACGACACCGAAGAACGAACAAAAACCGCGAAAAAACGAGTACACCATGAACAATTTTGGAAGCACACACGAGGAAATCCGAAACCAATTTCAGAAGAACAATTAACCGAGCTCTGATTACCAGATGATGAAGGATCGTCTCGGATTTGGGGGAAATTCGTCTAAAACGAAAATGGGCATGAACCCTAAAACGAAAAAGGGAGGAAAATGGAGGACGTCGATTTGGGGGTTTTCGGAACGGGAGGAATTCACGTCACTTGAAGGAGGTTCCAAGATAAGTGAGGAAGATCTGCCACTTTGAATCGGAGATTCAAAGATAAGGATCAGTGGTTATGAGGAGAACCTCGAGACTTGAGAGAAAACTCAAATCTGCCTACAAATGTATCTCATAAGGACTTATATACTATGGGCCGAAACAGAAAAAGGCCCAACATAACTTAAGGTCCGATAAAGCCTAAACAAAAACATTACAAAAAAAGAAATATAAAAGAGTTCCTATTCTATGATCTGAAGCTAATTTGAGATCTCTTTGAAGATCCTGAGCATGATTCCATCATCTGTTTTCTAATCCCTTAACGGTCCCGAACCACGCCTCCATCACAATACCATTTTGAATATATCAAACATGTATTAGGAGGAGTGAAATTTAAGGAGTTGTTTTAGTGGTTTCGATAATGGATGTAAGGCAAAATTACCATTGTAGTAATAATACTTTTGCATTGTTGTGTTTAGAGGAGATTGAGATAGAGGCCCAGATGTTGCGTGTTGGAAAGGTTGTTATTGTTATAAGGGTATGTTTCCTTCTTTCATTGTTTAGTTACTTATTAGGGGTTCAAGATTTTCTTCTTGTGTTGCGATTCACATTTCCATTTATTTGGAATGAGGTTTAGTAAAATGGTGATTCTGGTTATATTCCTAAAAAATTTTGTTCCAATGTACAAAAAACATCTCAAATGATTGTATTGTTGGTATTTTCAAATTTTTGTAAAAGTGAATTCACTCAGTGATACTTATTGTGTTTGGTTTATTAATGCTAAGTAATATAGATTGTGTTAGGTATATTGCATAACATAAATGTTGGCATGAACTTTTGATTCATCAAAATATATATATATATATATCAGCAAGAGCGGCTCAAGAGTTTGAGAGATCTAAAACAAACTTAAAAAATGAGACATTTTATTTAAAATTTATTTTTCAAGTTTTTTTAATGAAAATTTATATATTAAATTATCATAATTAATTTCATTTAACAACTTTTTTTTCAATAAATAATAAGATTAATCCATTTAATCTTTCTTAAGACATTGTTGATCTTGAAGCAAGTGACACTGAATTTATTAACATTATTCTATAAATTGTATATGCATTTGAAAAAGAATCTATTCTTTTTATATAATTAAGAATGTCAATTGGTTTATCATTTTCTAAACCTATAATTTCTTTTAAGATATTTAATTCTGAAAATAAATCAAATTCATCAATATCCAATAAATTATGACTTTAATTTTTTAACACTAAATAAAAAATATCTTCATATATTTTAAATAGTTCAAATCTACTTTGAAGTGTGGTAATTGTTTTACCTACAATATATAAAAAGTAATTAATTCTGAATGATTCTTAAAGAGATTTTACAATTTCATTCTCAATGTTTTCATCAAATTGTTTCTTTTTGTGTGTAATACGTTTTTCACGAATAGGGCAAAAGAAATGCATTTCTAGTTCTAATACAAATCCAAAACATAATAAAAACAACAACAATACAAATAGAAAGAAAAAAACATACTAACCAGAAATGATAATGAAAAAAATGGTATACGTAGGCAATATGAGAGATTCAAGGAATGTAATCTGTCAAAACCCTGCAAAGTGAACTCTTAGAAGTTAAGAAAGTAAGGAAAAGCAAGATAAGTCACAGAGAATAAAAAAAGATCAAAGAAAAATTTTTAATTCAAATTTATTACAAGAGAATAAATATAACTAATCATTCTCTTTCTTGTAAACAAAATTATAATTTACTAAATAAAGGTTTTAACTTATTAATTATCATTTTAATACCAACAAAAATTAATTTAATTAAATTTTATTCTCAAACATAAATTTATAATTAACTTAATAGAGCTATAATAGTAATAAAATATTTTTTTAGACCTTTTTGTTTGTTAAACATAATTTTATAATTAATCTAATAGAAATATATTAGTAAAAATAAATTGAGGTCTTTTTTCTTAAACATAATTTTATAATTAATTTAATAGAGAATCATGAGTAGTAAATTTTTTTTTGAGTTTTTTTTTTTCTGGAGATCTAAAATAAATGTTTTACTTATTTTACTTTTGAGTTCGATAAGTATATTAGACAACTTCCTCCATTGTATTGAAATATGTAATGTGCGTACCCATGAAGACAATGTCTGTTTCTTTAACCATGAACATGTGTAACCAAATTCCACAAATTTAAAATTAGTTTATGTGTGTAGATGTTAAAAGTAAAAGTTAAGAAAAGATATATAAGAAAACTTACATAAATTAGTTTATATAATAGTCTTTTAAAATTCAGAAGACAGAAATATTAAGTTTCAGTTTTGCACATGATATATGAATGTAGCCTTTTGATAAATTGAATGCATTTAATGATTAGAGCACACATTCATGTAAGCAAGTAGCTTTGAGGATGCACGTGGGATTTTCTTTTTCCCATTTTGTGATAATTGCTAGAACACTTTAAACTAGTCTCACAGCAAAAGCAAGTTGCGATTCTTGCACTTGTAATATGAATCAACTACTTCACAGAGCTTTCCATTTTAAACAATAAAGAAGAGTTTCCAAATGGAGAGGATAGGCTCCAAAACAATAATCTATCTATGAACTTGCAAAACACTCATTGAGTCCTATGAAGGCAAGGACACATTGTAGGCGTGTAATTTGTCCCAAAATATTCAACTTTTCTTTGCATTCTTCTCATCAATTATGTGAAGTTTTGTTTCGTAGTCAACACAAACTAAATAGAGTAATCAATACTTCACGATGTTTGTATTTTGTTCACTCATTAAGGTCTATTTGAGTAAATTCTTTATAAACAATTTAAAATAATAATAAAAAACAAATTCTTACATAAGTCATCTACTATTAATTTACCATTTTTTTAAGTTCTTCTTTGGCTACTAATTATAATTAAGTCGAGCTTAACAATATGGTAATGGTAAACAACTGGGGAGAAGTGTAAGACAAAATTAGAAAGTTAATATCAATTCATAATGTATCATCTCTATGTGAGGAGATCATATAGACACCCCCAAAAATATGTACACATCATCACTTCAGGAGTAATGTTATGCATACAATACATAGATTTAAAACTAGCCACAAGTCAAACAGGTGCTGTGCAACATCAGCATTAATTTTCGCTAATATTCTTCTGTTCTATAAACTGATACACAAACACCTATAAAAAGTGTACCCAGTTGAAATTGTATGCATTGTATAAATAACATGACTTATTTAACTTTGTGTAAGAAAAACTCCTTGAGTTGGTGAGTGGTTAATTATGAAGCCGCAGCTATTGGAGTTCCTCCTTCGTTGATTGGCATAAAGCTCACCCTCTTCTGCAAGAGTTTTGAATCGCAAAAAAAAATTAGTCTTTGCAAATAGATTTTTGAGACATAATATTATAAAACATGGTTACACAGACACACTAATACATGTATAGTCAAATAATAATCTCAACCCCATTATTTTTTTCAAGTCAATATGCACTGTGCATACTACGTGCTTCCATATCCGGTGCAGAACCAACAAATTGAATTTCACAGAACATTTAATATGATTCAGATGTCACACCTCTTGTTCGGTTGTTGCATGTTATTAAAAAATAAAATACTTCAGAATTTTTCTGGTGAAGTTAAGAGAATCAAAACACTTTCAAGAGAAAAAAAAAATGATATTCTTGATGGTTGAAATGTTCCGTGAAATATACCATATATCTCTGGAAAATTCAAACACCATTAGCCTGACATATAGTTTAGTCAGAGAACCTAGTAAGTTAAATGTCTCCTCTTCTGAAATCTACTTTACCATGAAATTCTATCAAACTAAAGTAAATGCTTTTTTTCTTTTGCAAACATGGACAAATGGGAATATTGTCAAACAAAGAGAATTTGAAAATTCCACAACTTAACTTTCACACATCACTGTTCAGTACGGCAAAAATTCCAATGGATTCTTTGGACAGGTTTAGAAAAGTAAGTTCACACAAATCCAAAATGATTTCAACAATTAACATTAAAAAAACAGAGGTTTAAGGATTAAACAATCGACAACATGGTATGAGAACAAATACCTTTGTACTCTCCTTAGCTCTGTCACCATTTTCCTCAGTTTCTCTGCTACCATTGGCCATATAAAGCTTGACGATCCTCTCAGCTGCCTCTGCCTGATCTTTGCTACCTTGGATCAACTTCTCGACCTCAGATTTCGGAAGCCTCATTTTCAACCTCACCCCACCATTATTACTGGTATTGTCCTTGCTACCTTGTTCAGCATCACCCATGTTGCTTTGCTTCATGATTGAAAGATCAGAAGCAGACCTCCTAGTAAGCACAAGGTTCTCTAGGCGATCTTTGGCACTCATGTTAATGCCAGAACGAACCCTTCTTGGCTTTGTCTCCTTCGGAAGCTCCACAAGAAAGTAGAGCCTCTTCGGATGCAGCTCCTTGTGACCTTCCAAAGGCTTTGCCCTCACCCCATAGTGCTTTACCGCCTCAGAATCTAGCAAAACAAGACCAGGGTGATCCTTAAGAACTTCCTCAACTTTCACCGGGGTCTTCAACTTGAATGTTTCACCATCGATTTTCATCACCTTTGCGCTCTTCTTTGCACCAAAACTGTTACCCATTGTAGTACCCCAATCAAAAAGATTTGTCTTTGCTTTGGTTATAGTTTTGTGAGGTTGAGGCACTTCAGAGTACGGTAATCGACACAAACAACCAAAGGGCTACTAACAATGAAGGGTTCAAGACAGAGACGTGGTTTTATAGGTGTTCCTGATTTTACTATCCTTGGTCAAAAAAGTAGGCATGTTTTAAAAAGGAGACAAATTTTTGACGAATGGGCCAACACAGAAAATACTAAACTACGTAACCTGTCGATTTCGAGAGAACATAAAATATAATACAACCAACGACTCTATTGGTCTCTCAAAAGGCTCAAGTTCAATTTTGTCAACAACCATGGTTTAGTCTTCACACGAGACCCCAGTTGCACAAGTTATAAACGCTCCCACAAAGTAGACTTTCTGCATTTTTTAAGGTAATCGTTTGGTTTCGGATATCTTCAAACGGTAATCGCGGCGTGGATTGAAGGATTCATGAAATTTCAAAGGCACCGTGGCAATTTGTTCCATGTGGAGAAGAGATTTATTTTGACTTTAATTTGTTTGCACATGTGGAACTAGTACCTCATTTCATCATCCAGAGGTTTTTTTCTAAGACCATAATTGAAGATTGATTCCAGTTCAAACCAGAGGTTTCAACATATACCCAGAGAGAAACGATAATGTTTTGTAGTTGTTATATCCAAGTTTCATTAAACTAACTGTGGAATTTGTTTTACCTTTGTGAAGGGAAAGAAAAGTTTGAATAGTTGGTATAAAAAAATAAATAGAATACATATTTGGCAATTGAATGTAGACACTAAAGGCCAAAAGTGAAGTCCATGCAGATATTAGGGTCATCAAATTGGAAGAGGTTGTGCTTTCAATAATGAGATTGGACCAAATGGTAAATTCGTTGATCATGCGTAAGCATCATCGTTCATGGTCGTCGGGTACGATCATGTTGTTTGATTAAATCCAAACATCCAGAAGCCCTTCAAATGGCCGTAAAACATGTGTTCTTTTCAAAATTCTTTCTCTAACTTTTCTAGTTTGATGTCTTTGTAAGTGATATTTCTTGAGAGAATTTTAGTTCATATCAAACGTGGATGTAATATAACTTTTTCAAATAATGGAAACAATTTTTTCGATCATGTAGAAATTGATAGTTTCCGATTTCTAATATACTTTTTTTTTCCTGTTCTTAGTTCTTTGTACGGGTTAAAAGTCAAATCTTCACCTTTAATATATAGATTCAAGTTTGTACAAAGTTTATTAATAGATGAAGTCAGGTTTTAAAAAATCAATTTACCTTTTTTAATACAGAATATGTTTTTTTTTTTCTTGCAAAGACAACATTATCGATTGAATAAAAAATACAAAACAATTCCAAAATAAAGTCATTCAAAAATAGAAATCACGTCTATTGATATACTTTACAAACTTTTTATTTTAAATTAATTTTTGACACTATAATATATTATTTTATTCATCCAAACAATATTTAATATTTAATGTTAATAAATAATAAAATATAAAATTAAATATAATAAAAAATAAAAATATTTAACAAAAACTGACACTAGGATTATATTAAATACACAAATAAAGAAAATCATTCATACTAAGAGTTTCAATTTGAATGAAAAAGTCATTGATTCATTTCAATAAATTTAACAAAATTTATTGTAAAAGACCAAATTGTATTCGTTCTTCAAAAATCGGGACCAAATTGAGACAAATAATTGAAGAACCAACTTAACATTTTTAAACGAAAACATGAATCAAAAGAGTAATGAAACCAAATATTTATTAAGATAATTTTTATTTTCCTTCTCATTGTCTTTTTAGTTTTTACAAATTGTAATCATCTCTCACTCTCATATTTTCTTCTTGTTTTTTAAGAGATAAATTCATTATTTTTGCTCTAATTTGTTATTTATCCTATTTTTTTCTTGTCTCTTGTTTTAATAATGAAAACATTACTTTTTATCTCATGAGTTGTTTGTATATTCATTTTTTTTATCAATATAGAAGGAATATAAATAATGTATTATGTGTTTTTTCATAACCGATTTTTAATTGTGACTTGATTATAATATATTTTTCTTTTGATAATTACGTGTTTTAATTTTTTATTGGATTATGATAAATTATTTTTTAATATTATTTACAACGAAGGTATATTGATAAAGAATAAAAGAATAAATCCATTTTTTAAAAGTGATAAAAAAGAAACTATTGATGAAAACAAGATACATCATACTTCTTCACATATTTTGAAACATTATCCTAAAGATCAAATTGTTAAGTTAGAAAAACCATTTTTTGAAGTATTATATTAATGATCGAATCTAATAATCTCAAAATTATATTACTTCTATCCCTCCAATACTTTTGGTCCAGATCCGTCACTATATATATATATATATATATATATATATATATATATATATATGCCTGTTAAAAATCATTTTAGAACTCTTTAAATATTAACATTAAAAAAATAATTTGAAACTGTCACTCTCTTAAAACTAAATTGCCCAGTCTTTCCTAAAAGAAATATATTAACCCAAAAAAAATCATTTAAAATTCAAGTGTTTCCTTTAATCTTTATCTTTAAAAACTACAGCATTGTCTCCTTAATTTCATATGTTCATACAAAGCACATAAAAGAAAGAGTTTTAAAATGCAAACTTCAAATAGAGGCGACTTCAGGAGTTTACCAAATCTGAAAAGAGTTATAATGTTGTTGCCATGATTATCTAATTGAGACGATTGTCAAGTTCACCAACTCCCATATTACCTACACAACTACCAAAGTATGGAATTTCTAAAGTGATTCCAACCACGATAACGACATTCTGGAAAAAAAAAATGAATTGTAACACACCGCACTAACACAGTTGACTGGTTGGTCAAGTTAAACGATGAAATAACTATATTTCTCTTAGTGTAAGCATGTTCATTCTCATTATGGTAGCTTTTGTTACTTGCTCAATGCTTTTCAACGAGTCCTCTCTGAATCAGAGTTTTCCAGACTTGAGCGAATGAAAGAAGATACTCAGAATAGTTCATCATTGCCAAAGACCAGACTTTCCTTGTTGGCTGTGTAATAAAAATTCACAAAGATTAAACTTTGATACAAAATTTCTTGTCTTTAAAACAATGCCACTTAAAACAATGCCACCCCCGACATTGATTGTGAAAATGGTGTCAGATCTTGGGTAAGCGATTGACTGAAAAATACAATCTTTGGTTTTCGTTTTCATGTTATATGTGATGTCTCTGGTGGGGATCGGATGTACGGTGATTTGGGATTTTAAAGAAGTTCCAAATTGAATAATCACCGGATTCAGAAAGATGTTTCAGATTTAACATTCCAAAACATATTTGTTAGAAAGAGCAGAATACACTCTTGAATTTGGAATATAATCATTAAAAACTGCAATCATTTTAATATTCAAACAAAATTAAAAAAAAATATTATTCAATTTAAGACAATTTAAAATTAATTTGAAATACTATCCAAATCAAACGTAATTAAAAATAAAAATGAAATATAACATATGTCAAAATGTAATCAAACTAAAACTCCATCCAAATTGATAATGAAATTGAAATCTAATCTAAGTTTCAAAAATTAACATAAGTGATTCATTCAAATATAAACAAAGTACATAGTTAAAATGAAATCAAAGTGTTTTAAGTTTCTAATAATTAGCATAATCATAATTTTCATACTAGTGTTAGTGCATGTTTATTGTGTTCTTGGTTAGGTGGTTATTGTTACTCTTGGCCTTGTCTAAGATGTTGTTGTTGTTTTTCAACTGCATTTCAAGAGTCAATGGGAAGGATAGAGATAAGAGTACTAAACAACGATTACATGTCAGTTTAAGTTTGTCATTGTCGTCCTTATAATTTTTGACTTGTTATTTAAGTTTTTTTATTGTTTTTCATATAATTTTGGACATGTTTTTGAGTTAGAATATACATATATATATATATATATATATATGGTTATCGCCTAATTTAAAGTTAAAATTTTTATTTGTTAAAATATAAACATTATTAAAAGGTATAATTAGTCGTAACGTACCTAGTTTCGTTCCAATGTGTCTAAATGGTACTCGTTTTTAACTTTGCATCTACTTGGTACCCAAATTAGTTAATTTGCATCAATGTGGTCCATCCTGTTAAGTTTTCAGAAACGCCGTTAACAGAGCAGTGATGTGACATTGCAGAAAAGATACCTGTCAATGAAAATAATTGTACAGTGGCAATTTTTGGATAACATGTCATGCCCTATTTGAATTGATTGCCCCTATTCAAAAAGCCCTAATTTCTCATTCCCATCTTCATCTTCTTCTTCATTTTTTGGTCGGGAAGCTGATTTGCTGCAGGGGTAAGGTGGCTGGTGAAGTGGGAAATGTCACATGGTTTTAGTCATTCGTGGTCATCTTGTTTGTGTGGATCACATAACCACATCGTTTCTTCTCCTGCTACTGTATGTGGGTCAACGGGTGGAACATTCAACCACTAACCCTAAATCCCACCATCCCAACAACAAATAATGCAATCAACGACAAAAAAAAAAAAAAAAACTAGTTTGCGCACCTGCAACCCCAAATAACTGCCAATTTGATGTCAATTACACCTTCAATTTTGTCCATAACGCACGAAATGGCCCAAATTCAGTAAACCCTAACTCTAGAAAACCCCTCTTTTATCGCTATAAAACGTTCCAATTTTGTTCCCAATTCGTGCTTGTTTTCTTTTCAAATTCCTCTTATGCTGCATTGTTCCACATCACACACCACTCTTGTGCCATGTCATAACATTTTTTCTCACTTAACTGGTCAACACAGTCAACCGTTATGTTATTTAACGGAGTCAACGAAAAGGGACCACATTGATGCAAATTAACTAATTTGGGTACTAAGTAGATGCAAAGTTAAAAACGGGTACCATTTAGACACATTAGAACGAAACTGGGTATGTTGCGACTAATTATACCTTATTAAAAATAATGCTATTGTAATTTAAAAAAAATAATACACTATAAGAAAAAAAGTTCATTCAATACTTAGAAACACATGCATTCTTTACTTTTTTTATTAGCTAGAGGATTCAAACAACCAATAAAAACCACTAAGCATCGCGGATTGCATGGCAAGTGCGAGTGCAAGGGTGGCAAGCATCGGCAATTATGAGGACGGTGACTTCGAAGACGACGACTTTGAGAGTGGTGATGCCGACGAACGTAACCCTAGTTGAAAAAGATAAGAGCGTTGGGGTTGGGTCGATCATAGGTCTAGAAGGATCGATGCGGCCCAAGATCCCCCATTCAATGAATATCCTCACTTACTCGCTTTGATCTGCACCACTTACGATCTATCCTTCGCGTCAACTCGCTTGGTGCTCCAAACTCGCAGCATCGTGCAAGTTTACGATCTTACCTGCTATTTTAACAACACTAGTCATTATGACTAGACATATTGAATGGAGCAATAATTAATATTCAACATGTATTATTATATTGTATCACCCGTGTAGAATGCTTATGTTTGACTTAATCCTTTTATGATTCCAGCTTGGAAAGACATTGAGCACTCAGTCCGACAAACTACTAACAGTATATTGCCAAGAACTTGCTAAGTTACAAGTACAATGTAATCTACCTGTCTATTTAATTCCCGTTTATTTCACGTTAGGATATTTTTATTTGTCACTTTTATAGATTAAGATTAATTCTCTTGTTGCACTTGGATTTTTCTGATGAAGAATCCTTCTGAAACTGAAACCCAGTTATAATGCAAAATTAAAATTATACTAACAGATTATTTAAGAGAATATTTATTTCTCCAATTTCAATCTTTCCTAAACTTGCAAGGGATTCTTCATCAAATATTATATGCCCACACATGACAACAAAGTGGTGTTGTTGAGTGCAAAAACCACAACTTGGTGGAAACTACTCATACTCTTCTTCACTTTACTGCATGTCATCTTATTAGCCATATACTTTCATCAATTCTCAAAATTTCATTACCCTTTTTTTCATCTTTGGGAGCACATGTTTTGTTCATGATCTCACTCCATGTAAAATTTATGATTGAGTCAAAACATAAATCCTTTGATAAATCTCTAAAATGCATTTATTTGAGTTTCTCTCGACTCCAAAAGGGTATCTTATCAATGTTTCTATCCTTAACTACAATGGTATCCTGTCTTTGTTGATGTTACACTCTTTAAGACTACTCCTTTACTTTCTTCCACCATTGAAGATGTCCCTCTAGAGGTTTCACTTATCGTCCCAACACTTGTATCCTACTTCACCTCCATCTTTCACATACCACCAATGGACATGGACACCATTGGAAGTGGCTCTAGTGACCCTCCAACATCATCTCTTACTCATACTACTATTTAACCAATGTTGCTTATGCCTGAACCAACAAATCAATTCACAAATGTATTCAATTTACTTGTAATCCTAATCCTTTATATGCCTATGTTCTAAATAGTGACCATTTATCTCCTTCCTATTTTTCTTTCCTATCTTCTTTGGACTTTGTATCTATTTCCAAGTCTGCAAGTGAAGCCACAGTTGACCTCATTTGGCAACAGACGATGCTAATTACTTTGAATGTGAGAAACACATGAGAGCTTGTTTCCTTGCCTCCTAATAAAACCTCTCTTATGTGTCATTGGGTATATCAATGAAGATCAAACCTAATGGTACAATTAATCATTGCAAAGCTCATTTGGTAACTAAGGGTTATACTCAATTTTGTTGCCAAGGTTATGTTCTACTACAGCCAAAATCACAATTGTTTACCTTTTTTTTTGTCATGGTTGTCATCCACCATTGGTCTCTTCATAGTTGGACGAAGGCCTTTCTTCATGGTGAGTTGTAAAAAGTGTATATAGATCAAATGGTTCCACCACTGGTCATCCTTGCTATGTCACTGTTCAGTTAACGTCGTCTAGTCCAACTTAACAGAAAGGGCACATTTGAGACATTTTAACAAAAAAGGGGACCAAATTGAGACTTTTATAAATAAGGATACCAAATTGAGATTTTGCCTCCAAAATGGCGACCAAAGACATGATTAAACCTTTTCAATTTAGTCCTCTATTTAAATTTTTGGTTCAATTTAATATCCCAATTTTTTAAAATGATCTAATTTTGTCATCTTCAATTTGAGACAAAATTAGTAAATAAGTTTAATTACAACTTATATATACATGTTACAATCACTTTTTTTAATATATACATCAAATCATTTCAACTAAATACTTAAATTATTTTATTTTTTACATTTTTTACCTTTGTAATTTTTACACCTAAAATTTTTTACACTTGTAAAAAATAAAATAATTTGAATATTTAGGTGTAGTAATTTGATGTATAAATTCAAAACAATTATTTTAACATGTATATATAAGTTATAATTAAACTTAGTTACTAATTTAGTCTCAAATTGAAAAGGACAAAATTAGATCGTTTTAAAGAATTTGGGTACTAAATTGAACCAAAAATTTAAATAGAGGACTAAATTGAAAATAAATATTACCACTGCCACGTGTGATGATTATAAGCTGCCATGTGTCACGATGGTGAACTAACATTTCACAGTTTTTAAATTTTCTGAAAAAATATTGAAAAAATTAAAAAAAAAAGTAAAAATTTCATGGCTTGATATGTGTCCTGTACGGACACGGTGTTAATTCCAACGTAACAAAAAGGACCAAATTGAATCCTTTTTAATAATTGGGTACTAAATTGAACAAACCAAAACTATGGGGACCAAATTGAATTTAATCAAAAAATTGGGTACCAAATTAGTAATTATACCTATATTTTACTATAAATTTATAAGGGTAAAATTGGAATATATTCATTTAGGGTTGGAGGAAGAAAAAAAAGGGGTGCAGGAAGAAGCGGCGTGTTCTGTTTACTTGTCGCTTGAGCGTTGTTGACATTGTAATAAAGAATAGACTAACCACTATCGTTATTGTCAGATCCCACTCCCATTCATAGTTACTTTTTCCACAATCTTGATTTCACATCACCTAACAAATTTGGCATCTTAATTATTCAATTTACTTCTACTTTTTGTTGTTTTGGTACACATTTATCAATTTCTCAGTCTTATTCCAAACAATTACATATTTACATGCTTGAATTGTTTTCTTTTCTTTTCATTTTCAGAAACGCTTGGGGTTGCGATTGAAATCTTCTGAGCAATCCTTGTTCTTATGTGGCCACAATAGTCATGGTACGAGGGATTCAATTCAATTCGTGCTTATTCAAAATTCATAATTTCGGGCGTTGTGAATTTTTGATTCCCAATTTAAAATGATTGTTGCCATTGTTGTTATGTATGGAAAGGTTTATCACTCTAGTTTTGTGAACGAAGATGGAGTGAGTAGAGCTTGTGGGTGTCCTCTTCTTCCTTTGAAGAGCCACATCAAGGGACCTGCTCCTGTTTCAGATCAAGGTTTTTCTATTGTTTTTTGTTCAATTCTCCTTGTTGTGGTTTCTGAATGTGAGATATGCTTTGACTGTGATGTGTGGTACAGATACAACTGATATCGTGGATGAAGCCATCACCTTCTTTCGAGCTAATGTGTTCTTCAGAAACTTTGACATCAAGAGCCCTGCTGATAAGCTTCTCATATACTTGACCTCTTACATCAACATCGCTCTCAAGAGGCTTGAAGGCTGCAGAACCTTGGCTGAAGGAACCAAGGCAATCATCAACTTGGGTCTCGAAAAGGTTCCTGTCCCTGGAGAGTCTGGCTTTCCATTTCCGGGCCTTTTCCCCCTCCCTCAATCACACGAAGAAGCAGGTGAATCCACTGATTACTATTCCTTCACCTTGATGTTCTTATAAGTAGATGCATAAGCTTAGCTTAATCGTAACATTTAATTGTCTAAGTATTTAATTAGTTCCCGCCTCCGAGGTAATAGTTAAGGATTCAAAAGTGGAAAGCTTTTATTAAGAAGTATTTATTGATTCCTTCGCCATTGCACTCATGACCATTGTCAGTAAAACTGTATTGAGTTGTTCCTTAATTATTGTATTTTTCAGTCAATTGCTTACCCAAAATTTGACACCATTTTCACATTTGCTGGCTAAGTTCACTTTAAACTCGCATGGCCAAATGGGTGTGTTTGTGCCTCAATGTATCAAAGAAATTGTATCAAAGAATCTTGTGAATTTTAGTACACACCCAACAAGGAAAGCTGCTCTTTGGCAATGATGAAACTAATTGAGTATCTTCCTTCATTCGTTATAAGTTTTGTGAAAGTAGGGATGCAGTTATAGCTCTAACCATGAAGCCGGATAGGTATATCTAAGATAACTGCCACAATCTAAACATGGATTGGAGTGATACCAAATGTGCTCAGTGATCTGAAGAGATTACTCAAGTCTGGAAAAATGTCATTCAGAGAGGTTCATTTTAAACAACTAACTTCACTAGCTATTAAGTGACTTTATATGGTGATGTAATCCAAATTTTGTAGTGTTGTCCAGGTTCGCTGCTGCTCAGATTCCAACTAAAAGAAATAGGAAGTATAGGAATAGTTTATAAAATAGACTGTAATATGTACTTCCTTGATGTGTAAAAAAATAGTTGGAATGGAAACTTTAGTTCTATTACTTTCTGCTTCTATAAGGAAATTTTAGCTTGTATTTATACCAAAATATGTAGGTTTTTTATTTCCTTGTATAATTAATCCTTTTTGAAGAGTCGAGTCGAGCGACTTTTTTACATATTTTTTCAAAGAACTGATGATCTGTCATTGTCCGAACAGTGTGTTGAAGCTCATTTAATATGAACGTAATCTATGTTTCTCAGTGCAATTGCTATTGCTTTACATGATTGATGGTTAGAACACTGTTCACATATTGAGAATTTAAAATTGCTCAGACTAGCTTAGATTTAATTTTTATATATTGTTGTGTTTACTCTACCTGATGCAGTTGCAATTTACTCAACCTTTTTACAGACCACACACATGTGTGTATATGTATTTATTTATATTCATATTCCTGTATTTTAAGCTTTGTGATCTCAACAATGCAGAATTGTTCAGAAATTATTTGAGGCAGATAAGGGAAGAAACAAGTGGGAGGTTATTAAGCGTTGCATACAGACCTAATGGCACTCCAAATAAATGGTGGTTGGCATTTGCAAAGAGGAAATTTATGAATATAATCATTCCTTGAACTGTTAGTGGTATGCAATTCTTAAACCATAGGTTGTGCTGTGAAAAATACACTTGAAAATACTGTTGATCTGACAATAAAAAAATATAGTGATTATTGAAAGCGTGTTGTTATTTGTCTGGTTTGAAATTTCCATTTTGATTTGATAATATTCAAACTAATGTTTGCTTGGTAGCACCCATTTTCACACTTTTAGTGGTGGCCTCTTCTTTGCCCCTCATATAATGAAGTCAACAATCATAATTGGATTATGTCTCCAACCTTGTCTGTGCAAATGGTGATGCTATGCTAGTTTATTGTCTATTAAGTATTGCAAAACTGCATCAATCACACCTCAGCTTCACATTATCAGTATTAGTGTGCATTATGATAAGAGGGTCCCTCCCATCTCCAATCCTCACTTTATAAACGACACTTATCCCTTACGTTCCGCCGTGTCCTTTTTCTTAACCCCTGCATAAGAAATTAGGGTTTCTCGTTCCTTTCTCTTTCTTTAAACTTTTGTAACCCCAAATGACCATAAGCTTCTTTATCTGGTCGGTGCGGATTAATTCCATTCCCATTTAACTCGTTCCCTTGAAGCAATAGTTATTTGTGTTGTTCTTTAATATCTTTTCCACAATCCATTGGTTTTGGGAGGACACTGAGCAACTAAATTCAATTTTTTCACCAAAATTTTATTTTTTTTTTCTAGCTCTGCATTGTTTTTTGTCGATTGGATAACTTGGGTTGTGCTATTTTCAACTATGATGAGCCTACAGACCTGTAATGATCTGCGGCTATGATCGCAAACATAATTGAACATCTAAGGGACTGAGTTGTTTATTTTTGCTACCAGTTTTTTTATTCAATGATTTTACATTTGGTTAGAGTTTATCGTATGTAGAATTAATGTGTTTCGTTGTTTATGTTTATTGCTCTACTTTTAAGTTTTAATTGGGTGTTAATCTTCAGAGGCTTTAATTTTCTTTAAGATTTTCGCATGCACTTGTTTCAAGTGTTTTGTAATGTTTAATTGAAGCCGAAATGTGTGTTCCCCTCGCTATCCATTGCTGCAATTTGATGCTGCATTTGGACGTCGGGGAACTAAATCCCCTTTTTTTTTGTGGTCAGGACGTGAGGATTATTCTTTTGTCATTTGCTATCTATTGTTTTGATGTTTATTAATTTGTGTTTTGTTATAGTTGTTTGAGATCTATCTTTGTTTAAAGTTTGAATGTTGGTAGATTAGGATGAAGCTAAATATATAATCCAACACTTGATCTGAGTAATTACAAGTGATGGTAAAAATAATTCTATGCTTCTGAATCTCCATACTTTTTGAAGCAAGCATGCTTGCATAGTTTCATTGGTTCCATTGGTTTTTACTATCATGTTTTAAGGATGTTTTTTCTCGTATGTTATCACAGACATTTCTGCTACTATAATTTGATAATTTGAACTAATATGCGATGATCATTACAGAAGTGTTCTTGATAATTTGATACATAGGCATCGCATAATTGTAGCTTTGAAATTCTGTTTTTTTTTTTTTTTTTTTTTTTTTTTTTTTTTTTGTTACTTCATTTAAATTTTTTTTTTTTTTTTTTTTTTTCTTTTTTTCTTTTTTTGGTTACATCATGTGATGAAATTGGAAAAATCTTACGACACCTTCCTACACAGCAGAACACTGCTGTGGATGAGAATGAATTTTCCGTGCTGATGATGCACTTCATTTTCTCCTTCAACAAAATCCACTAAATGAATTATCTTGATTAGCTAGTTAATTTTTTGTATTTAGCAATTCTATTTATCAATTCAATACGTAGAATCTTGGATTAAGTAGTTAAAAATGTTTCTAAAATTATTATATTTAAATGATAAAGTAATTTAAATTTAGAAAATGTACATTTATTTAATAGAATAATTAAGTAAATTAGACAATAATTGTATTATTGGTAATATTATTTAACAATTTTTGTTTGATTGGGTTAGCTTCTTATAAAGCTCTTAAATAGGATGTCTAGTTTGATTTTTGAATTATTGATTTCGGACAAAATTATACAACCATTATTCAATTAAAGGACTAAATATAGCACAACAAAGTCTAGAGAAAAATTATAGAAGAAAAAAAAAGTTCAATTAAAGGCGAAGGATTGAAAGTGCAAATTGGGGAAAGAAAAAGTAAAAAGGGAATTGTAGAAAGAAAATTGTGTAGTTGAAAAAAATAAACAAAAAAACAAAATGTTTATTCTATAGCCTTATTTTATTTATTAATGTAATGAATGTAGACCTAAACGTAAACTCTACTGATTATAAAGAACAAATAGTGTTTAGATATATATTCAATAACTTTTTACAAAAAAAATAATTGATTAGTTATAAATTATTCTATATATATTGCTTTTGGTTTTTCAATTATAAAAATAAAAATAACTTACATGCTAAAAAAGTCCAACCATCAGAATGTTATTGAATTGAAATGAGTTATAACTAACAGAATTGAAATTAATCTTGTTGGAGTGAGGAGTATTTTAAGAAGAGAAAGAGAAGAAAGAAACAGATGGGTTGAAATGAGTAGGAAATTGAAATAAAAGGTAAAATGGATAAAAAAATAATAGTTCCCTTCCTGAAACTTAAATAATAATAATAATAATAATAATAATTATTATTATTATAATAATAATAAGTAATCCATATATAAACACTTAACGGGCTAAGAGTGATTTCATGATAAATTCGACAAAAAAGTTATTAACTTATTTTAAAAATATTTCAACTTCCTTTTTATAAGTTTAACATGTATCTTTATTATGATAACAAATCCAATAAAAACTTGATTATAAATATGTTTTTAATCCTTAAATAATTACATAAAATCCAAAGTGATTATCAATCAAAATTTTGATATTGTTTGGTTCCTATATTTTAAAGATGTTAAAATTCATCCTATATGACAAATAGTGTTCCAATACATCATTAGAGATGGTGACATGTGTCTAACATGTGTTGTCTTCTTTGTTGTTGTTAGTCCTTGTTGCAGTCGTTCCTTCTTTTAAAAGTTTTGTATTGTTAGTTTGAATTGTTACTAATTCTTGTGTTAATATGAATAAATGAGATATATCGTTATAAATGAATGAGAAAGAAAATTGATTAGTAAAGAATATATTATATTATATATAATTGAGTCATAAAGAATATAATATTTTTTTGTGATGCTCTTAATATATGTGTGTTATGATATCGATCATATGCTTGATCAGAATTACAAAGACTAATACATAAGTCATATTTATAAAGATATATCTCATTTATTCATCATAAAACAAGAGCTAATAATAACTCAGATTTGTTGACATGTGAAGCTAAGGTGGTATGTCTCTTGAAGATTTGATGAAGCTTTTTGAACTACTTAGAAGCCATTACCATTGGAATGAAGCCTACATTGATGAAGATAAGGAGATTTAATGGTATTCATGCTGATCAAGGCTGAAACGTGTGCTCTCCACATGGATACATCATTAAGAAAGTGTATTTGATGTTTGTAATTCATATTGTAGACCTTATAACATTAATTTAATGTATTTGGTCGTTGTTATGTTTTTTAATCTGTTGAATGGTTTTTCAACAGGTTAAAATGTCTCTTTTAATCTGTTGAATGATTTTTCAATAGGTAAAAATGTTAGCTGCAGTAGTCTTAAACTGTGACTAATTCAATCAGTTGATTTATTTTTTAATCGACTGATTTCACTTAAGTCAAGTGAAATCAACCGATTGATATGGAAATCAACATGTTGAATTTTGTAACAGTTTGAGTATAAGAGCTGTGATTTTTGAAAGAGAGGTATTTTGATCATTTTTTAGCGCGAAATTATTCTGGAAACTTGGGAAAACTCTCTCTTTCGTGATCATTCAGACTGCAGCTGTTGAAGATTGATCTTGGATCAATTATTTGAGCTTTTGGCTTATGTTTGAAGCTTGGAGAATGTGGTTTGTGGTAGGCTGGGTTGTGCTATCACTGAGGTTTGATCTTTCATAAGCTTTGTGTGTGTGCTTGGTGATTTTCCAGGTCTGCAAGAGGGTTCTTGCTGTGCTGGTGTGATTCTTGTGTGATTCAAGAGTCTTGTTTGTGGTTTTTTCTTATTTTGAAAGTGTAAGGGTGGATACTTTGTAAATCTTTTGAAATAGTGCAAAGTCAAGCTCAGGTTGCCTTGACAAACTAGATGTAGCTCAGGTTGCCTTGACAAACTAGATGTAGCTCAAGTTTGAGTGAACCAATATAAAAATCTTGTGATCCAATCTTTTTTCTAACCCTTCTCGCTTGCATAATCATTTAAATTTTAAAGAACTTGAGTTAAAATCATCTTTTTAGTGTTCTTGTATGTTTTCATGATATCTGCAGCATTGAGCATGTTTGCATAATCAATTAGAACCTGTCTTGATCATTCTTGTGCATTGTTCCTAGTTTAAAACTTGAATATGCATTTTTTCTAGTATTTTAGTCGACTGTTTTCCTATTTCAATCGGTTAATTATACCAGAACAGAATCTGTTTAGTAAAATCAATTGATTAACTCTATTTTTGACCGATTGAAAGTATATTGTCCAGTAGCTTTTGCATCCTAATTTGGTGATCGAATTGATTCAATTAAAGGTGGTTTTTAGATTTCAAAGATAGCTTATTTTTTTAACTAGCCAATTCAACCCTTCCCCCTTCTTGGTATTTTAACCATTTCAAAACTAACAATTGGTATCTAGAGTTGGGTACTTGAAATTTGCTCAAGTAAGGTCCTAAATCTATTTTTAAACTACTTGAAATGGCTGAAAACAAGTTACCCTTTGCTGAAGGTGCCTCAATTCATATACCCCCTATGTTTAGTGGCATTAATTACCAATTTTGGAACATTAGGATGAAAATCTTTATTGAATCAATAGATCAAGGGATATGGGATGCAATCATAAATGGACCATATACTCCTACGCATATTGTTGCAAATGTGCAGGTTGATAAGCCTTAGACTCAATGGACTGAGGAAGGAAGGAGGAGAGCTCAATATGAGTGCAATGCAAAGAATATCCTCACGTCATCTCTCAACATGGATGAGTTTTTTCGTGTTTCATAATGCTAGAGTGCCAAGGAAATGTGGGAGGTTCTTGAAGTGACTCATGAAGGAATCAATGATGTTAAGAGAGCAAGGAAGCATGCCTTGATTCAAGAGTATGAGCTATTCAAGATGAAACAAGGAGAATCTATAGTGGATGTACAAAAGATATTCACTCATATAGTCAACCATCTCATGAGTTTGGGTAAGGAATTTGACAAAGAAGAGTTAAACATCAACGTGTTGAAGTGTCTTGATAGATCTTGGCAACCAAAGGTCACGACTAACTCAGAAACAAGAGATCTATCCATTTTGACTACAACTGCATTGTTTGGCAAGCTTAGGGAGCATGAGATTGAGATGCAAAGGCTAAATGAGATAGAGTCAAGTGAAAAAGGTAAGGAACATAGCCTTGAAGACTAGCACCAAGACGAACGAGGAACCCAAGGATGAGGTGGCTGAATCAAGTGATAGTGAGAACTTGAATCTCCTTGTCAAAAGGTTTGGAAAGTTTCTCAAAGGAAGAAGTAACAAAGGTAACCAAAGGAGGTATAATTCTAAACAAGTTGATTTAAATAATACTTCTAGTTTTACTTGTTACAAGTGTGGGAAACAAGAACATATGAAAATTGAATGTCCAAACCTTAACAAGGATAAAAGTGCAGATAAGAAAAAGGAAAGAAAGCCCAAGGAAACACGTGCTTACCTTGTGATAGAGGACTATCCCAAGATTCCATACAAGAAGAACTTGAAGATGAACTTTTGGGTTTTCTTTTAGAAATTAGTTATATTTTATGTTTTTGGGTTTTGAGTTTTTCTTTTATAATTAGTTTATGCTTTTATGTTTTGGACTTGGGCCTTCTTGTAGGGTTTGCAGGTTTGCTTAAACTTATGTGCCTATAAATAAAGGTTCTAAAAACTGATGTGGACACTTTTAGTCATATATTGAATTTGATTTCCATTAAAGAGAGGTTTATCTTTGTTCTTGGCTTAGGCCTTCGGTTCTTATCAAAGATTAACATCTTTGTGGCGAATCTTCACTTGACTTATCAATTTGCTAGATTGTGGCGTCCTCCATCTCTGTCTTATTTCGCATTCTTCTCTGATTTATTCGTGTCGTGTCTCTTGAGGATTCAAATTCAGAAACGATCATACTCTCTCATGGATAGGATCGTATCATCTGGTATCTAGAGCAAGGTTCTGGTTTGAATTTTCTCTTCTATGTTATTTTTCTGTCATATAAAAAAAACTACAATTTTTCAATGTCTGCTTGTTCTATTTTTTTTAATTTTGTTTGTTTCGTTTGTAAGGAGTAAAACCCCTAAGGTTGTTTCCAATTTGGTTGATTTTTTTTTATTTGGCGCATTTTTTTTTCTTTTCTGTTCTCTATTTAAATTGTGTATTTCTACATTTGATTCGTGGAAATTATTTGTTTTTGTGTTTGGAATTTTCAAGTACACTTACTTTTGATTTACATGAGTATGAGGATTTAAAGGATCAATTGTTTAAGTTTGTTTTTTTGTTGAACTGCAAAAAAAAAAACAAAATATTGTGGATCAAGTCCAAAGGAAACAAATATATATTGGAAAAAAACGTAAAACAAGAAGGATAAAAAAAAAGGGGGAGTTCAACATAACTTTTATTGCAATTTATTTGTGATTTATTGATATCTACTTGCAATCAGTCTTTCTCTTAGAGTCTCTGTGTTGTTCATTTAAATCTCTTTGGTAGTCCTATTATTTTCTAATTTTAATTTTCTTGTTTTGTGTCCTTAAAATTCCTTGAAGTTTTGTCTAGAGTTTTGAATTTTCTTTGTCCTCTAAAGTTAAGATTTATATCTCGTAACATTTTTCACATTGTTTGTTCACTATTTGCTTAAGTTACTAGAGTTCTTTGTCAAGCCCTAAAGGGAAATTGAGTGGTAAAAGGCAAGATAGTACATTTAGAAAAAGCCTATAAGTGTGATACACGAGTGAAAAATTGAGTGAAACACTTAGCAGAGTGGTGAGGTCCAAAAAATAAAAAAATAAAAATATTGTTGCTAATATTTGCTTGTAAGGCATGACTTCTTCCCAGAATAGTGAGCCTCTATCACCTAAGACTACGACACTTATGGTTGGACTTGATAAGCTCATGTTACAAATGAATCAAATGCAACAACACAATCAACAACAGTTCGAAAGGCTCCAAAAGTTTAATGAAGATGTGAGCGTGAGATTAGAGGGAGTGGAGAGAAGAAGAAAGAGACATGATGATTCAGACCATTCTTCTCATAATGATGAAGTGGCACATGTTTTTAGGCCACAGTGAGGCCAAAGACGAGAGGCATTTGGGAACCACGTGTTTAGGAGGGATAATGATAAGGAGGAGCATGATTTTAGGCCAAGACAAGGCCAAAGACGAGAGGAGTTCGGGAACCACACACCTCGAAGAGATAAGATGTGGAGGAAGATTATAATTCCTAAATTTAATGGAGCTAATGACCCGGAAGCCTACTTGGCATGGGAAATGAACTTGACCAAATCTTCAACTTTTACGATTATGAGGATGATGATAAGGTGCTTATGGTTTCCTTGGAGTTTGAAGGCTATGCTATGAATTGGTGGAATCAAATCACCGTGGACATAGCTAGAAGAAGGCGGATGCCAATTTCTACATGGTAGCAATTAAAGGTAGCTATGAAGGAAAGATTTGTGCCTCCTTATTATAAAAAAGAGATCTTCAACAAATTACAAAGACTTACATAGGGAAATAAAAATGTTGAAGAGTATGTTCAAGAGATGGAGGTCACCTTGATGAAAGCTGAAGTGGAAGAAACACATATGGCTACAATGGCTAGATTCTTGAATGGATTAAATAGGGAGATTCAAGATGTGGTGGAGATGCACCATTATGAGACCTTGGAGGATCTTATTCACCAAGCCACCAAAGTGGAACAACAACTCAAGAAAAGAAGCGCCTATAGGAAGTCATCCACCAAATGGAGAGATATAGAGAAATATAAGAAGGAGGGAGCTACTTCTACCATTCCTAAATCTAAGGAGAAGGAGTCCTCAAATGGTAAAGTAACTTCTCAAGCTAGTAATGATGATTCTTCACGTTCTAGTGCAATAAAATGTTTCAAATGTTTGGGTAGAGGACATATCACAGCTGAATGTCCCTACAAAAGAACTATGATGTTGTTGGCGAATGGTGAGTACATTAGTGAGCATTCCGCCAGTGAATCATCTGAATCATCTAATAGTGATAAGGAGGAAAAAGAGTGTGAAGTCCCCCTTGTGGAGGGAGATCTCTTGATGGTTAGGTGATTGTTGGGTAGTATGAATAAGGAAGAAGATGAGACCCAAAGAAGAAATATTTTTCATTCTAGATGTATGGTTAGGGGAAAGGTGTGTTCACTCATCATTGATGGAGGAAGTTGTACAAATGTAGCTAGTAAACGGCTAGCGGAAAAGCTTGGTTTGGTGACATCTATGCACCCTAGTCCTTATACTTTGCAATGGTTGAGTGAGGATGGAGAATTGGTGGTAGATAAGCAGGTGAACATTGCTTTCTCTATAGGTAAATATGTCGATGAGGTAGTATATGATGTGGTACCTATGGAGGCGAGTCACTTGTTGTTAGGGAGGCCTTGGCAATATGATTGAAAGGTAACCCATGATGGTCTAACTAATAAGTATTCTTTCCTGTTTAAGGGGCAGAAGGTGTCCCTAACACCTTTATCTCCTAGAGAAGTTTGTGAGGATCAAATTAAGATGAGAGTGAGAAGAGAGCAAGAGAGAAAAGAAGAAAGAGAGAAAATTCCAGAAAAAGGTAAGAAAAAGGAAGGTAAAAAAATAAGGAGTGATAAAAGCCTTTTATTGAGAGAAAAAGAAATAAACAGAGCGTTGATTAAGAAACAACCCTTATATTTGCTTATGCCTAACAATATTTGTCTCTCTTCTGTGCAAGCTTATTTGTCTTTAGGTATGGAGCAACTTCTCAAGAAGTATGATGATGTCTTTCCTAAAGACATTCCTCATGGTTTACCTCCTAAAAGGGGTACTGAGTATAATATAGATCTCATTCAGGGTGCATCCCTTCCTAATAGACTAACCTATAGGAGTAACACAGAAGAAACTAAAGAGATACAAAAGCATGTGGAGCAACTTATGGACAAAGGATCAGTTCAAGAAAGTTTGAGTCCTTGTGCTATTCTAGTCATTCCGGTACCTATGAAAGATAGATTGGGGTCGATGTGCAATGACTGCAGGGCCATCAAATATATCATTATAAGGTTCGTATTTGACCCGGGAGGACCTTTCAGAATTCAGGTCGAATTCTCTCGAAACAGGGGAGAATGATAAAGAATCTACAAGTGAGACGAATTTGAGGACAAATTCTCTTTAAGAAGGAGGGTACGATAGAAGTCTATTTCCTAAACTTCAAGTGGTACGAATTTGAGGACAAATTCTCTTCAAGAAGGAGGGAATGATAGAGCACTATCCCAAGATTCCATACAAGAAGAACTTGAAGATGAATTTTTGGGTTTTCTTTTAGAAATTAGTTATGTTTTATGTTTTTGGGTTTTGAGCTTTCTTTTATAATTAGTTTATGCTTTTATGTTTTGGGCTTGGGCCTTCTTGTAGGGTTTGCAGGTTTGCTTAAACTTACGTGCCTATAAATAAAGGTACTAAAAACTGATGTGGACACTTTTAGTCATATATTGAATTTGATTTCCATTAAAGAGATGTTTCTCTTTGTTCTTGGCTTAGGCCTTCGGTCTTATCAAAGATTAACATCTTTGTGGCGAATCTTCACTTGACTTATCAATCTGCTAGATTGTGGCGTCTCCCATCTCTGTCTTATTCCGCGTTCTTCTCTTATGTATTCGTGTCGCCTCTTGAGGATTCAAATTCAGAAATGATCATATTCTTTCCTGGATAGGATCGTATCACCTTGCTTGGGGAAATAATGATGATTCAACAAGTAGCTCATCACAAGAAGGAAGTGAGGAAGCCAACTTATGCCTCATGGTTGGATATGAGTCATCCTGATCAAGTCAAGTAAGATCTATAGATAAAAATGACTACAATCAATTTTGCATGATTTTGAAGAGTTGCATAATGAAGCAAATAAGATTTCTGCATTAAACAACCGATTGAAAGGATTAAACAGCTGGCTGAAAAACAGAGTTAATCAATTGGAAAGAGAAATAGCCGATTTAAAAGTTGATTTTGAACATCTTGACATGATTTACAATAATTCAACCTGTTGTAGTGAAAATCAATTGATTGCAAAACCTTGTGAAAACTGCACCCTTTTGGAAAACAAAGTCAAATACCTTATAAAAACATGTGCAAGGTTCACAAGAGGAAAAACAAACTTGGAAGTTGTTCTTGGCTCTCAAAATTGTGTTTTTGGAAGGGCTGGAATTGGTTACAACTCTTTTAATGAAAAGAAAGTCAAGAAGTTTGCTAATTTTTTTCCAAGAATGCATCAAGTGATATTTCTTTGACAACTTGTAATTATTGTATGAGAAAAAGGCATATTTCTAAAAGTTGCAAAGCTAGAAAATATTATGTATCTAAAGGATTTATGAAATGGATCCCAAAAGGATCAAGAAAGGCTTAACCATGTTGGACCCAACCTATAAAAGGGTATCATGTAATGTATATTTGTTTTGCAAGTTATCAAAAGTGAAAAGAAAGACTTATGGTACCTTGACCAACTTAGTAATAAAGGTTATGCTTTGCAAAGCCATGAATATAGAGTTTATAATAAGAAATTAATGACTGTTGAACAGTCCATACATGTTGTATTTGATGAAACTAACCCAAAGTTGCAAGATCAAGTGCCAAAGAATGCATATGAAGAAGACCTACTGCAGGAACAATTTTTTGCTGCAGAAAAGCCCTTTGCTGCAGGAAATCAATCGGCTGAAAAGGAAAAATAGTCGACTGAAAAAGCTACAGACAACAACTTGCGTAAGGATTGGATTCAGCTTAGAGGTTTATCAAAGGACAACATCATAGGTGACTTCAAACAGGGAGTATCTATTAGACGTAGAATGTATTTTGTGAACATGTCACTTTTGTATCTCAATTGAACCTAAAAATGTGAATGATGCTTTGATGAAGGATTATCTTGTTTCCTTTGAAGATTATGAATATAATGAAGAGTTGTTTTAAGAAAACTCAAGGAAATCCCGACTGGACATTAAGATAACAAGCTATCTAGATGTGAAGGTTCCTTTCCAAGAGTTCAATAGGAGAAGAGATAGATTAGGGTGCTTAAAATTGAAAATAACAAGAGCAACACCAAAAACGAAAATACAATGAAAAGAAGATGAACAAGTAAAATGGAAGAGAAGAGAGTAGTGGTATGGTGTCGCCACTTGCATAAGCAAGATAAGGCAAGAGTTCTTCCACTCCTTGGGAGGAGGGATAACTCACGGAAATGAGGTTGTAAACAAGAGTGTTTAGATTCAAAGTATTCAACCCTTTTACAAGTGGTAGAGCTCTCCTTAAATAGATAGTCTTAGGGTCTCTAAGCAAAATACAAAAGATCAAAATGGCTAACTAGAAAAGCAAGCAAAACCCTAGTTCTAAAAGCATCTTCAAGCTAGGCACAAAATGAGATGGTGGTGTTTCTTCCCATGTGGATCCTCATCCAAAGGGTGGAGGAAGAGACAAAAATGGTCTCCAAATCATGCAAAGGAGCATAAAGATCAAAAGAGACAAAAGGTACAATGTCTATTTTTGCTTTATGCTTTTTGCTTTTGCTTTACTCTCTCCTCCACATCATTCATGCTCTCTAATCACCATGTGCCACCTATCAAGCTTATCTTTACAAAATTAACCTACAAAACAACTTAAACAAGGATTTGCATGTTGACTTAAGTTTAATTAATTTTGGTCAATGAGTCAACCATAGTCAAAGGTCAACAAGTCAACCAAAATTAAGTCAACTAAGTCAACTTAGGGAAATCAAGAAATTAAGATGAAAAATAAAGAGAGAGACATAGAAGAAGGATCATCCCCTTTAGTCATGCTCCTAGTAATTCTCCTTGGGGAGTCTCCATGGTTCTTTGAGTGGTCAATCCTTCATCATGCTTTGAACGATAGTAATTAGATTATTACTATGCAAGATGAACTCAATCAATTCACAAGAAATGATGTGTGGTTTCTAGTGCCTAAAACTGATGATATGAATATAATTGGAACTAAATGAGTCTTTAGAAACAAAATGGATAAAAATGATAATGTAAGGAACAAAGCTAGACTAGTTGCTAATGGTTATAATCAAGAAGAAGGCATTGACTTTGATGAAACTTATCCACTTATAGCTAGGCTAGAAGTTGTAAGATTACTCTTAGCATATGCTTGAATGTGTAACTTTAAATTGCGTCAAATGGATGTGAAAAGTGCATTCTTGAATAGTTTCCTAAATGAAGAAGTGTATGTATTACAACCTCTTGGATTTGAGGATCATCTCTATCCTAACCATGTTTTCAAATTGAAAAAGGCCTTATATGGATTGAAACAAGAACCACGACAGTGGTATGAAAAGCTAAGCAATTTTCTCTTATCAAAGGGTTATGCTAGAGGTGCAGTGGATAAAACACTCTTCATTAGAAAACATGAAAGTGATGTTATACTTGTTCAAGTGTATGTTGATGATATCATCTTTGGTTCAAATAACAACACATTGTGTGAAGAGTTTGTTGTAGCTATGTAGGGAGAATTTGATATGTCCATGATGGGTGAGCTTACCTACTTTCTAGGGCTGCAAGTCAAGCAACTCAAGCATGAAACATTTTTGAACCAATCAAAATACTGTTGAAAAAGTTCAAAATGGAGGATTGCAAGGAGGTTGCCACTCCAATTGCTACAAACTGCCTTATGGATGTAGATGAGGCTGGCTAACCAGTGGATTCAACCAAATATAGAGAGTTGATTGGGTCTTTGCTCTATCTTACAACAAGTAGGGCAGATATGCAGTTTGAAGTATGCTTATGTTCTAGGTTCCAAGCAAATCCAAAGGAATCACACTTTAAAGCAGCAAAAAGGATTCTAACGTACCTTAAGGGAACAACAAATGTTGGTTTATGGTATCCATGTGATTCTAACATAACTCTTAGTGGTTTTTCAGATTTTGACTATGCAGGGTGCAAATTGGATAGGAAAAGCACAAGTGGCACTTGTCATTTACTTGGCTCAAGTCTAATCTAATGGAATCGCAAAGAGCAAGCATGTGTGGCACTCTCCACTGCTGAACCTGAGTATATTCTTGCTGGACATGACTGTGCACAAATCATATGGTTGAAGCATCAACTTTTGGACTATGGTGTAAAGCTAAGTAAGGTACCTTTGTATTGTGATAATACTAGTGCCATCAACTTAACCAAGAATCTAATACAACATTCTAAAACCAAGCATAAAGAAATTAGGCATCATTTCGTTCGTGATCATGTTCAAAAGAGAGATTGTGAAATTCAATTTGTTAAAACTGAAAATCAATTGGCTGATTTGTTTACAAAACCATTGGCTAGAGATAGGTTTAACAGGATAAGAACTGAACTAGGCATATTAGACATGAAGAATGTGGTCTGATGTGTTTTAAGCATGTTAATCTTATGTATTCACGCATTGGTTTCATAAAAATCAATTGTTGTATGCGAAAATTGAAAACTGTAATATTTAACCTGTTGATTTTTAATTTCAACGTGTTGATTTCACTTAAATCTACCTCTGCTTGCAAAAATCATGATCTGTTAACCTGTTGATTATACTTTTCAACGTGTTTATTTCACTTAAACTGCCACTAAATGATGAAAATTTGATCTACTATGGTTTTTAATCTGCTGGTTTCACAATTCAGTATGTTGATTTCATTAAAATTGAATCTGAAAAAATAAAGTTCAATTTTACGATTTTCAATCGATTGATTTTCAAAATCAGTCAGCTGATTTCACTTAACCAGATTCTGGTTTTAATCTCTGATGCTCTGATGTTATTTTAATCGACTGATTCTACTTTTCAATGTGTTGATTTTACTTAAACTATACATTTAATAATGAATTGAATTGCAAAGTTGACCCAATCAAAGAAAGCATCTTTTTGTTAGGTACTATATGCTCCTAACAGTTATTTCATCAGCCATGTGTTGCTTTTACTTATTTGTTTGACCAAAAAACATGTGTTGTGTACAATTCCAATGTGCATGCAACTCACATGATCTGAACTGATTGATTCACTCATAAAAACTCATTGGAAACACCATGAATGCGTGAGATATTGTATTGAATTCCATTAATCTAGTTTGGGTAACCTAAAATGAATTAATTAGGAAAATATACAGCATTTAATCAACTATTTCTGAAAATCAGTTTTTTGAATTATAAATACTACACTTGAATTGATGCATTTGCATCATACATCTCTTAGAAACAGTCATACCCACACTCATCATGCCTCATCGTCAAAGAGCCACCCAAGCTGATGATGAGCATTCCAATCCTCCTACCCTAAGGTCTCTAAACCCAGAAAATCATGAGGGAATTGAAGCATGGTTTGAGGATCATGAGGATAACATCCAAGTGTTCCTCATTGAGATGAATAGGAAGCAAATCAACATTCCTAAGGTTTTGAGGTTTTCGTGGCTAAGGGCTAAGGGCTTTGAGAACCTATTTCAACAATTAAAGCATCAAATGTTGAAGTCATTCCTTGAACTTTCAGGGAAAATTTATCCAGACTTGGTGAATGTGTTTTTCACCAACTTGGAGTTCAAAAATGACATGCTGCTGTCAAGTATCAAGGGGATTCTGATGGAGATCAACAAGAAAACTTGGAAAGATGTGACTGGACTCAAATCAAGGGGTGTGCAAGTGAGGAAAGGTGAAACTGGGGTTGTTCCAGAATTCAACAAGGTTCAATACTATGGCCAATGCTTGAGGAATCCAGCTGGTGAGATCAAACACTTCCATGTTGGTGGTCTCAAGGTAGATCAAAGGTTGCTTGATATGATTGTCACACTAATCTTTGTTTCACGTGGTAGCAACCATTCAACATTGAATGAGGAAGATTTGATTCTCATGTACTGCATCCAACATAACATTCAAGTGGATTGGATCTATGTGTTTCATGATTGAACTAATAAATCAAATCTGAAAGTGGATTTTGTGAACATGTTGCTTTTGTATCTCAAATTGAACCTAAAAATGATAATGATGCTTTGAATGATAGTAATTTGATTGTTGCTATGCAAGATGAACTCAATCAATTCACAAGAAATGATGTGTGGTTTCTAGTGCCTAAAACTAATGATATGAATATAATTGAAACTAAATGAGTTTTTATAAACAAAATGGATGAAGATGATAACATTGTAAGGAACAAAGCTGGACTAGTTGTTAAGGGTATAATCAAGAAGAAGGCATTGACTTTGATGAAACATATGCACATGTAGCTAGGCTAGAAGCTGTGAGATTACTCTTAGCATATGCTTGCATGTGTAACTTTAAATTGCATCAAATGGATATGAAAAGTGCATTTTTGAATAGTTTCCTAAATGAAGAAGTGTATGTATCACAACCTCTTGGCTTTGAGGATCATCTCTATCCTAACCATGTTTTCAAATTGAAAAAGGCCTTATATGGTTTGAAATAAGCACCACGACACTGGTATTAAAGGCTAAGTAACTTTCTTTTATCAAAAGGTTATACTAGAGGTGCAGTGGATAAAACATTCTTCATTAGAAAGCATGAAAGTGATGTTATACTTGTTCAAGTGTATGTTGATGATATCATCTTTGGTTCAAATAAAAACACATTGTTTGAAGAGTTTTTTGCAACTATGCAGGGAGAATTTGAGATGTCCATGATGGGTGGGCTTACTTACTTTCTGAGGCTGCAAGTCAAGCAAAGCATGGAACATTTTTAAGTCAATTAAAATACTGTTTTGACTTGTTGAAAAAGTTCAAAATAGAGAATTTGGTGTATACTTATGTTCTAGGTTTCAAGCAAATCCAAAGGAGTCACACCTAAAAGTTGTAAAACGGATTTTAAAGTACTTAAAAGGAACAACTAATTTTTGTTTATGGTATCCATGTGATTCTAACATAACTCTTAGTGATTTTTCAGATTCTAACTATGCAGGGTGCAAATTGAATAGGAAAAGCACAAGTGACACTTGTCATCTACTTGGCTCAAGCTTAATCTCATGGAATAGAAAAAAGCAAGCTTGTGTGACACTTTCCACTATTGAAGCTGAATATGGTTGAAACATAAACTTTTGGACTATGTAAGTTGAACCAGTCAAAGAAAGCATCTTTTTGTCAGGTATTATCTAACCTCAACAGTTATTTCATCAGCCATATGTTACTTTTTCTTATTTGTTTGACCAAAAAGCATTGTAGTGTGTAATTCCAATGTGCATGCAACTCACATGATCTGAACTGATTGATTCACTAATAAAAACTCATTGGAAACATCATGAATATGTGAGATACTATAATCAGCTACATTAATCTGGCTTGGGTAACCTAAAACAAATTAATTTGATAAATCTGCAATATTTAATTGACTGTTTCTGAAAATCAGTCTGTTCAATTAGAAATACTGCACTTGAACTGTTGATTTTGCATCATACATCTCTTAGAAACAACCATATCCACACTCATCATGCCTCGTCGTCAACAAAGAGCCACCAAATCTGGTGATGAACATTCCACTCCTCATACCCCAAGGTCTCCAAACTAAGAACATAATGGGAGAATTGAGGCATGGTTCGAAGATCATGAGGACAATATCCAAGTGTTCCTCATTGAGATGAACAGAAAGCAAATCAACATTCCTAAAGTGCTGAGGTTTTCGTGGTTGAGGGCTGAAGGCTTTGAAAGCCTATTTCAATAACTCAAGCATCAAAGGTTGAAGTCTTTCCTTGAACTTTTAGGGAATATTTATCCAAACTTGGTGAAAGTGGTTTTCGCCAACTTGGAGTTAAAAAATGATGAGTTATTGTCAAGTATCAAGGGTGTCCGCATGAAGATCAACAAGAAAGCTTGGAAAGATGTGGCTGGACTTAAAGCAAGGGGTGTGCAAGTGAGAAAAGGTGAAATTGGGCTGTTCAAGAATTCAACAAGGTCCAATACTATGGCCAATGCTTGAGGAATCCTGTTGCTGAGATCAAACACTTTCATATTGGTGGACTCAACGTAGATCAAAGGCTTCTTGCTATGATTGTCACAAAAATCATAGTTCCACGTGGGAGCAACCACTCTACATTGAATGAGGGAGATTTGATCCTCATGTCCTACATCCAACACAATGTGCAAATGGATTGGATGTATGTGATTCGTGATCACATGCTCAAGGCCAAGAGGCTCACAAATTTCAGGCTACCATATGTGGTTTTGGTGTCAAAATTCATAGAGTACTTTGGGATTGATGTAGAGGATGAGTTGGAAGAGTCAACTGGACTGCTCAATCATACCTCCAACCAAAATTTACAGAAAATGGGCTTTCTCAAGGTGGGAAATGGATGGACAGTTGCTGGTGTTGTAGTTGGTGGTGCACATGACCATGAAGTTGGTTCAAATGGTGCAAATCAAGAGGAAAAACCTACTACTGGACCCATGGACCTTATTCCCTACAACCTTCTAGAGGATAGAGGCCTTGTGTAGTCAAAATTTGAGAGGGTGGTGTTGAATCAACTGCATGAACTCAATGTGTCTCAACATGCACATCACAACTATTGCAATGAGAGATTCAATGCATTGGATGACCAAATCCATGATATCCATGATTTGATGACTTCATTACAGACAAGAAATGATCCTCAGGATGACTGAGTGTGTTAGCTTTTAGTCGGTTGTTTATAATTTTCAATCAGTTGATTACATCCGTTTCTGTTTTTATTCTCTATTTTAGTGTGCTGGTTGTATTATGCAATCTTATCAATGAAATATAATTCTATGTTTGTTTTCTTAATGCATTCGTTCTATTTGATGAATCCAAAAGGGGAGAAAAATTGAAATTGATCAAATTGGACTAAATTGGAAGCATTAAAAATGGAATTAATAATCAAATCTGAAATTGAATCCATATTATTGATCGAGGGAGCATATGCATCTGTGTGTGCTTGTTATCTTATGTGTGTTGCTCTTGGAAATAAATTTTCAGGTTCACAAGTTCAAGTTTAGGTTGCACTTCATCAACTCAATGGTATCTAACCAATGGAAGCAATTTGCAATGAAAGATAGAGATTGACTTCATCCCAATGGAAGCAATTTGCAATGGAAGATAGAGGTTGGATTCATCAAATCAGGGGGAGAACGTTGACATGTGAAACATGGATGGTGTGTTTCATAAAGATTTGATTAAGCTTTGTTGAACTAACTTGAAGCCATTGTTTTGGAATCATGCTACATTGATGAAGTTATGGAGATTTGATGGTATTCATGTTGAACAAGCCTTGAACGCGTGCCCTCCATATGGATCAATCATTAGGAAAGAATGCTTGATGTTTGTAATTCACATTGTAGACCTTGTAGTATTCATTTGATGTATTTGGTCTTTATTGTGTTTTTTAATTTGTTGAAATATTTTTCAACAGGTTAAAATGTGTCTTTTAATTTGTTGAATGGATTTTCAACAGGTTAAAAGGTTAGCTGCAAAAGTTTTAAACTATGACTTATTCAATCAGTTGATTTATTTTTTAATCGATTGATTTCACTTAAGTTAAGTGAAATCAACCAATTGATTTTAAAATCAACCTATTGAATTTTGTAACAGTTTAACTATAAGTGTTGTGATTTTCGAAAGAGAGGTAACAAGACCATTTTTTAGCACGAAACTGTTCTGGAAACCTTGGAATTATCTCTCTTTCGTGATCATTCAGATTGCAATTGTTAAAGATTGATCTTGGATCAATTCTTGGAGCTTTTGGCTTATGGTTGAAGTTTGGAGAAGGTGTTTGTGGTAGGCAAGGTTGTGCTACCACCGAGGTTTGATCTTTCTCAAGCTTTGTGTGTGTGTGTGCTTGGTGGTTTTCCAGGTCTGCAAGAGGTGTCTTGTTGTGTTGTTGTGATTGTTGTGTAATTTAAGAGTCTTTTGTGTGTGTTTTTGCTTATTTTGAAAGTGTAAGAGTGTAAACTTTGTAAATCTTTTGAAATAGTGCAAAGTCAGGCTCGAATTGCCTTGACAAACTGGATGTAGCTCAGGTTTGAGTGAACTAGTATAAAAATCTTGTGCTCCAATCTTTTCTCTAACCATTCTCTCTTGCATTATCATTTAAAGTTTAAAGAACTTGGATTTAAACAATCCTTTTCGTATTCTTGAGTGTTTTGGTGACATCTGCAGCATTGAGCATGTTTGTATAATCAATTAGAACTTGTCTTGATTGATCTTTTCCATTATTCTTGTTCTAAATCGCAAATCTGCATTTCTGTATTTTTCCCAGTATTTCAATCGATTGTTTTTCTGATTCAATTGATTGGTTATACCAGTACAATATCTGTCTAGTAAAATCAATTGACTAACTCTGTTTTTGATTGGTTGAAAGTATATTGTCCAGAGTTTTTGCATCCAAACTTGGTGATCAAATTGATTCAATTTAAAAACAATTTTTAGCCTTTAAAGATTGCCTAAATTTTTAACCAGCCAATTCAAACCCCCTACTTGACATTTCAACCATTTCAAAACTTTCAAGTTTAACATTGAATAATATAAAAAAGAGTAGAAAAAAAGTAATATAAATTTAAAGAGTTGCTTTTGAAGTTGTCATCATAACTCAATAGGTCTCTAGGATGTATAAGAGACTTAGGTAGTTGTATGTCATGGAAGGATTTATAGTTTTGTCCACAAAATATTGTACTAGAAGGGATTGCAGATTTGTCCACAAAAAATTACGCAAGAAGGGTTTGCATTTTTGTTCAAAAAAAATTGCACAATATGGTTTGTAGATTTGTCCATAAAAATTTGCATGAGAAGGTTTTTGTAGAGAAAAAAATTGAACGAGAAGGGTGTGTAGAGAAAAAATTGTATGGAGATTTGTAATTTATGTCAGAAAAATTGTGTGTTGATTAATAATACTTTTTGTTGAGTATTTGTGAATGTAGGCTTTGAGATGCCGAACCATGTTAAATTTCTTATGTGCTTTTATTTATACTTCTGCTCTTATTTATGGGTGTCCTTCTGTTTAAGAGATTATTTTTCTATTATGTGATTCCCAACCGTGGTATCAAAGTTAGGTTCTGATCAAGGTTGGGTTCTAATCAAGGGAGGAAGAGAAGTAGTTTAATATGCTGATCAAAATCAATGTTGTGTGTTGTGCCATTAGAAATAGGTTAGTCTTGATTATTCTTTTGGTGCAATGTCTTAGTTGATACATGTGAGGTTAAGTTTGAAAGGTGGTGTTAGTGATGAATTCTTCTTAAGTATCAATGAATTATCAATAACAATGATGTAAAAATTGTCAACAATAAATCTAATGAGCAAAATGATAAAGACTAGTAACAAGAAAATATATTTTTTTATTTTATTTATCATTTTCTAAAAAATTAATCATCTTATATAATTTGAGTTAATGTTATCATTAACTCATATATTATTATATTACAATACTAAAGACACATACATCATAAAGTTTAATTTATATGTCATCAACTTAAAATATTTCTACTAAATATATCATAAGAATTTCTTAATATCTAAATATTCTAACAATATAAAAAAAATTCTCTACTAATTTTTTTTGTATTATTTTATAAATAAAATATTTAAAAAATTTTAAAGAACAATATCATATATATATATATATATATATATATATATAAAATATATTATTTTAGAGCTATTCTAACACATTTTAATTAAAATCAACTTTCTCAATGTTGATGGAAACAAATGATAATTATTTTAAATAATGTATTAGAAATATGAATTATTTTAACTTTAAAATAATAGTTTCTTAGATTATTCATTATCGTTTTAGTAATTATTAAGTATTTTATATACAAATTGTTGATAAAACTTGAAAATTATTATTATAGGTTTAAAATTAGGGAATTTATTCAATTTTAAATATGGAAAAAAAATTATATTTTAAAAATAAAATATATTTATAATTAATATATTATGTATTTATTTTTAATTTATTTATTTTTATATTTATTGAAGAATAGTTATTTTAACTAATAGTATTTTATAAAACTATTTAAAAAATATATTAAAATAATATCTAACTATCAAAATTCTAAAAACGCATCCCAGGTGTAACTTCCTCCTTTAAAATTGTCCTATCCTCACTATATAAACCACACTTCTCCGACTCTCTGCCTCCTCTTCTTAACATCTGTATATGAAATTAGGGTTTCACATTCCTTTGTCTCTTTTAAACTTTTCTAACACCACATCATCGTAGGCTTCTTTATCAGGTTGGTGAGGATTACTTCCATTCCCATTCGACTCGTTCCCTTGAAGCAATAGTTATTTGTGTTATTCTTTAATATCTTTTCCACAATCCATTGGTTTTGGGAGCACACTGTAGCAACTAAATTCAATTTTCTACCAAAGCATTAGTTTTTTATTATGGATTTGCATTTTTTCGTTGATTGGATAACTTCGGTTGTGTTATTTTCAACTGTGATGAGCCTACAACCTGTAATGATTTGCGGCTATGATCGCAAACATAAATGAACATCTAAGGGACTGAGTTGTCTAATTTTGCTCCAAGTTTTCTATTTGGCATTTTTACATTTGTTTAGAGTTTATGTAATCTAAGCATAATGTGATGCGTTTCTTATGTTCATTGATCATTATTTTGGTGTTTCAATTGGGTGTTAGTATTTGAAATGCTTGAGTTTTCTTTAAGATTTTTGTTTGCACTTGTTTCAAACTTTTTCTGAGGTAATTGAGATTTATTGTATACAATATCTATGACTATTGGTTCTACATGGATTCGCCTTCGAGAAAATGTCCTTACTCTTTCATGGGAATTATAGTGAGCAACATTCTGTTGCAAAATTGGGTTGGGTTGGTGTGTTGGAAATTTAAACCTACAGTTTTGGTTACCTTGTACCATAATCACAGGTCTAAGTTTTTGTATGTTGATGCATATGAATTATATGAGGATTTGTTTATTGTTAGTGGCCTTGAAGCTCTCTTTATTTGTGTTTGTTACATCATGTGATGAAATTGGAAAAATCTTAGGACACCTTCCTACACAGCAAATTACTGCTGTGGATGAGAATGCATTTTCCATGCTGATGATGTAATTCGTTAGAGTAAAAGATCTATTTGAACCATTGAGATTTGTGACACGTACAACTCTCTTAAGATTAGATCCACAATCCCTTTGTTGTGGTAGCACGCTGGATCAACCAAATTAAATTTTCTTCCAAATTTATAATTTTCTGCTATTGATTTCTGTTTTCTGGTCGGTCGTGTGATTAGGTTGGTGCTATTGTTAACTGTGATGAGCCTACAGACCTGTAATGATTTGCGGGAATGATCGCAAACATTAATTGAACATCTAAGGGACTGAGTTAACTAGTGTTTCTCCTAGATTTCGATTCGATAATTTTGTTTTGTACATTAGTTGTTTTTTTTTTTCGATTGGGGAAAGGCTTCAGCTTTCTTAGAGACTTTTGCTTGCACATTTTCCAATGTGTTTGGCGATCTTTAACTGAAGCCGAGATGTGCATTCCCCTCGCTATCCAATGTGGCAATTTGATGCTGTAATTGGACGTCGGGGAATAAAATGTCTTTGCAAAAGTGAAGATTAGGGATTTCAAGTGTTTACAATGAAATGAAACGATTTTCTCACTTGCTAGAGCTTTTTGATTTGAGGTGTATGAAATTGTGTTTTCTCATACTTATTAGACTCTATGTATCTCACCAAGGAGTGTATTCAAAATATCGTATACTATAATATATTCATTTACCTCATTTTTTTATAACAAGTTTAAGTTTAAATAATATCACTTTTTTAGCAATAGGGTTCTTACACACTTACCTGACTTGAGAAAAAAATTGCTTACTCATAAATATTTGGTTTAAGTTAAGTCCTGTAGATTATCATTTTTTGACCCTCATTACTATGTGTAGATAATAATAGGTGAAAAACTTAATTTTAAATATCTATAAAAGAATATACTAACTCGAAGATTATCGGTTTCTCATGGGTTTCTCGGTCACTCTTTAAAACCATCATTTTGGAGACAATAACACTCCCAATTAGTTTTAAAAAAGGAAAGTACGAAATTTTATTTTTTTTAACAAGGGGCAGTAACTATACCCCCTTGAACACCTCTGTTCAGAATCTTGGACGAGGCATTTAGTGTTGAGCTGTCACCACCGCGCAGGAAGGTCCTAACCCCACCAAACAGAGATGAAAGCAAACATTGCAGATATCATTGAAACCTTGGCCATAGCACAAATGAACGTAGTGCACTAGAAGTAGAGACTGACCACTGAGGGAGGTCCTTCACACAATATGCTATTGGAAGAGACTTATCTGAGCACTTACAACGGTGAATCTAAGAGAGAGGAGAGTCAAGAGCATGTTTGATCAATATGATTTAGTGGTGATCTTTATTTAGTTGGCCGACTATGCCATAAGCAAAATATTGATTAACTAAGGGATCTTAGTCAATATCTTATATTAAAAAACCTTCGTCAAGAGGGACATAGCAGAGGACTCTACCGTCCCTTACAACAAGAAAATCTTTAGTATCTCAGGAGAACGAGTTGACATGCGCTGCTATCTGGATCTGCGAACCGGATTTGACAAAGGAAGGAACAATCAAGAGATCAGGTTGAGGTACCTTTTAGAGTAGGCCAACTTCTCATATAATGTGTTGATTGGCAAGCTGTGTCTAAACACCCTGGGGCCATAGTTTTAACTCCTCATTTAGCAATGAAGTTTCCTTCAGATAAAAGAAAGATGTTTGGTCTATGTTGATTAGAAAATGGTGAGAGAATGCTATGGCTGATCGACCCCCAAACTAATACTGAGGATAGGGTTGAGTCTTGGGGTGAAACAAAGGACTAGAAAGTTAGTAGCATGGAAGGGCAGGTTACCCATCTAGGGGCTAACTATTAGAACATGATTTTGCTATTCTGTTAGCATAACCCTTGCTGTCACGTGATGTCTTTGCTGTGCATTTTTATGCATTTTTTTGTTTTGCCTTTTCTCTTTCTGTTAGATATAACTGAGTCACTGTATCCCTTTAACCTTGGGTTGATCTTTCTAATGCAATGAGAAATGATATACCATCATTCACTAATATGGTATCAGATTTTTAAACCCCCTTATCTTTCGCATTTCAATTTTCTTGATCAACCACGGCTTCTTCCAGCCACTATACCCCACAGTTGGATCATCTTGTTAATTCGGCCAATCCTTTATACTTACATTCCGGTGAAAACCCTATCCTTGTTCTCGTTTCTCCCCTTTTGACTAAACACAACTTTCATCATTGGCAATGAGAGATGCTCGTTGCTTTGGAAACCAAGAACTGTTCATGGTAGTCTTCGTTGTCCTGCAGCTACTGATCCTCTTTACGATGCTTGGTGCAGATGCAATTGCATGGTCATGTCCTGGCTCACGCGTTCCATGAACCCCGCTATTAAGCAGTCCATTTTATGGATGGACACTGCTTCAGAAATCTGGACAGATCTAAAGGAACGTTTCTCTCATGCGAATAAGTTTCGGATTGCTGACCTCCAAGATCAAATCTAGAATTGTAAGCAAGGTGATTCCACCATTTCTGAATACTACACCCGTTTAAAGATCTTATGGAAAGAAATTGAAATCTATCGTTGTGTCCTTCTCTGCAACTGTACCTCGAAATGTTCTTGTGATCTTATTCCTAAACTCCAAAAAGAAAGGGAAGATGATTACGTCATTCGGTTCCTTCGTGGCCTTAACGATGAATATTCCCAAGTTCGTTCCCAAGTGATGATCATTGATCCTATGCCTTCAATTGTCAAAACTTTCTCAATTATCCTTCAACATGAACGCGAGTTTGTGGGTAATCTTCCTTCTTCTATGTCTCAAGACTTTATTGCCTTTTCTGTTCAGTCCACTGATTCTTCCAAGCATAATACCTTCACCAAACCCAATACTGGGATGTCCAAAAACTTCAATCTTGGAAAGTCATCTCACTAGAACATCAAATTTTGTGAAAAGTGAAAGAAAACTAATCATACCATTGAGACTTGTTATTGGAGAATTGGTTTCCATGCTGGATATAAAAAATCAGGACGCACAAATTCCTATGCCACCATTGCATCGGTTTACTTCGCTGAAGTAGCTCCAGATACACCTTCCCAACCTGCTAACCTGGTTGAAGAATCTTCCCATGATCAATTCAGTTTCTCCAAAGACTAGTATCAAGCTCTCATGGCCCTTATTCAGCAGTCCAATCTTAATTCGTCTTCTGTGAATCATACTCAAAGTTCTCACCATAACTCTTCAGGTACTGTTTCTTCTCATTCTTCCTGGATTGTTCACAATGGTGCAACGGACCACATATGTCCTTCTAAATGTTATTTTAATTTTTTAAAGCCTATTACTCCTATTCAGATTAAACTACCCAATCATACCACTGTTTTGGCTCGTTTTTCTGGTAGTATTAATCTTGGCAAAATCACTCTTCATCATGTTTTATATGTACCAGATTTTGTTGCCCACTTAATATCCATCCCTCAGCTTCTTTCTCAAAATAACTGCATGATCATTTTCTGTGATATAACTTGTTTCATTATGCAGAAATCCACTTTCCAGATGATTGGTCTAGCTAAGAAATGCAATGGCTTATTTTACCTCCAAGATATACATGATTTCAGTGATTTGAAGCCTACTGGATCAGGATCTGTTCCTGCTGTCAACACTTCTCATACAGCCAATAATAGTCCCATGCTCTGGCACCTTAGATTAGGACACACATCCAACAAAGTGTTGCACCATTTATCTTCCATATATAATGACATTGTTTTCACTAGTTTTCACTAGTTTTCACCCTTGTGATACACGCCATTATGCAAAGCAGAAAAAGTTGCCTTTTCCCAACAACATTAGTAAAACTTCCAATTTTTTTGAACTCATTCATGTCGATATTTGGGGTCCCATTTCTTCTCTTTCCATTGATGGTTTTCGATACTTTTTAACAGTTGTGGATGATTTCACGCGTTTTACTTGGATTCATCCCTTAAAAGCTAAATCTGATGTCAAGATTGTTCTCCCATCATTCATAAAATTAATTGAAAATCAATTTGCTTTAAAATTAAAGGTGTCTTAGATCTGACAATGGAAAAAAGTTTCTCTTAAATGAATTTTACTCCAACAATGGCATTTTTCATGAAACTACATGTGTTGAGACTCCTCAACAAAACAACATTGTTGAAAGAAAGCATAAACACTTATTAAATGTTAGTCGTGCTTTATTATTTCAGGCACATTTGCCAAATTGTTTCTGGTCTTTTGTTGTCAAACATGCCACTCATATCATCAATAGACTTCCAAGTTCTTCCTTAAATTTTAAATCCCCTTATGAACTTGTGCATGGTCGGTCATTCACCTGTTTTAAATCACCTACGTGTCTTTGGATGTTTAGCTTATGCTACCACTATTGCTGTTGGGAGAACTAAACTTGATAAACGTGCATCGAAAACTGTTTTTCTGGGATTTAAGCCAGGCACAAAAGGTTTTGTTTTATATGATCTTAGTCACAAATCTTGTTTTATATCCCGCAATGTCATTTTTTATGAACAACATTTTCCATTCTCTATGCATTCTCATACTGCCAATACAGATGTCATACAACCTGATAATATTTTTTTTTATTGCCTTTTTCCTTTTGACTCTAATGCATTACAACCCCCTCCTGCCACTCCTGTTACAGCCAACCCAGAATCTCTTCCAGAGGCTCCTGCTCAAATCACTAAATCATACGTATTTCTCATAGAATCAAGAAGCCACCTGCTTACTTAGCTGATTATCACTGTCCCACTATTGCTTCCTCTCATGCTACTTCTAGCACTCCTTATCCTTTACATTCATATCTTTCATATTCTAATTGCTCTATTGCTCACACTGCTTTTTGTTTGAATCTTTCTGGTGCCTTCGAGCCAACCTCTTTTAAGGAAGCAAATCAAATTGACTGTTGGAAAAGGGCCATGTTAGCTAAACTACAAGCTCTCCAAAGGAACCAAACTTGGTCATTGGTTAGTCTTCCCCAAAGCAAGAAGGTTGTGGGGTGTAAATGGGTCTACCGAACCAAATTCAAACTGGATGACTCCATTGAAAGACATAAAGCAAGATTGGTTGCCAAAGGTTTCAACCAAACAGAGGGAATAGATTTCTTTGGGACTTTCTCCCCTGTTATCAAATTAACCACTGTGCGATTTTTACTTTCCATTGTTGTCTCTTCTGGCTGGATTCTACATCAACTTGATGTTGATAATGCTTTCTTGCATGGTGAACTTGATGAAGAGGTGTACATGAAACCATCCCCCAGATTGTCTCTTTCTTCTCCCACACTTGTTTGCAAGCTCCATAAATCTTTATATGGCCTACGACAAGCAAGTCGACAATGGAATGTCAAACTTACCTTTGCCTTAATCAACTTCGGATTCACTCAGAGTAATGCTGATCACTCTTTATTTATGAAGCAAGATGTTGATTCTTTCACAGCCCTTCTCATGTATGTCGATGACATAGTACTCACAGGCAATAATCTTGGTACCATTAATGATCTCAAAACCTATCTTGATAATCAGTTTCACATTAAAGACCTTGGTGAATTGAAATACTTCTTGGGCTTCGAGGTTGCTCGATCCAAACATGGCTTTGTTCTCAATCAGCGCAAATATTGTCTTGATATTTTAGCTGAATTTGGTCTGACGGGTTGCAAACCCGTATCCTCTCCTGCTACTCCCTCTGTTAAGCTCAATGATGATTAGGGATGGCAACGGGGCGAGGCAGGGACGGGTTTCACTATCACATACTCATCCCCGTAAAAAAAATTCATCCGCATCCCCATACCAAAACCCAACGGGTATCAAACTTTTGTCTCATCCCCATCCCCACCGGGTAATGGGTATAATCTCATACCCATTTTCTTACTACTTTAATATTAATTTTAACTAATTTTTATAAAATAATAAAAATTACGGTAAAGGAAATATAATATTATCAAATATTCAAAATTAGGAGTATGGTTGTTTCTTTGATATCAAATACTTTGAAATAAATTATAATTGTTTACATTTTAGATTAGAATACCAAATAAAATTTAATGAGAACCAAAACATTTATTAAATTTGCAAACATTA
>Ga0214543_1000467_pt1 | contig 67382 bp, 24 predicted proteins | sample CNSS2metaG_FD_160094 | JGI IMG/M metagenome (GOLD analysis project Ga0214543, IMG submission 160094) | Root nodule microbial communities from cowpea collected in UCLA plant growth center, Los Angeles, California, USA - CNSS2 | ecosystem: Host-associated > Plants > Roots > Nodule | place: USA... | reverse complement strand
GTTGTAGACTGAGAGGACAAGTGGATTTTGGTATCGGGTCGGGGAGACACCGACCGAGGGAGAATATTAACCGAATTAAGTTCTGGGTTTGGTGTCGTTTTTAGGAGTTAATGAGGTTGTTATATCCTTAAATATTTTAGGAGTAGAAGATAATTTTGTTTCTGAGAGATGTTGTTATTTTTAAGAAATATTTTAGAATTAGATAAGGGGTTTTCTTTTAGTTATTATTTGGTGAATCTTGGGGATCAATATTTTGTAACTAATTATGATATAAATAAGAGAATTACTCCCATGGTCAAGGGACAGAGATTTTTTGACCTAAGCAAGTCTTAAGCTATGGTTAAAAATATTTCTTTCTTTTTGTTTTTGGTTAAGAATTATCTGGCACTTTTCTTGACCGGAACACTAATAAAACATTTTTTTTAGTGTTAGTGAAAGAACATTCATTTGTTGACACCACATGCTCTTTCTATACTCACTTTACAACCAAATAAATTCATATTTTATTAGAAAAAGCAAGTGCATAATTTATCAAAAACATAATTTCCTTCTATCATAATTTACTTATGATTAAATGTTTATGGAGAATCAATAGTATGGTTAATGATCAAAGTTCAGCAACATAATTAAAAATGGCTTATGATCTCTATTAGAAAAAAAAGGGCATATGATAGGAATATAAAAGGTTGAGATCTGGATATAACTTGTAGAAGCATTCCGAAGAAGATGTTTTAAGATATTTATAGACAATTAAGGAGTGTATACCATTGTCAAGGACACTCAGACAGAACATATCCCTACAAACATTATCAGAATTATATGTAAGGTGAATGTGAATTTTATGCTCACTTCACTTAATAATTAACATGTATCTTATTTGCGAAATCAACATGAACCATTCAAATCAAATGTGTCGATGGATAATACTAGTACTAAGCCAATCCTTGGTTTTAAAAAAGAAATCATTTTTCGTAACACCTTTCAATTTGGTTTTCGTACAATCAAGAAATTGCATAAGAGTGACCAACCTAAACAGAAAGTTTAAAATTCACATATTTTACTTCAATAAATATATCACAGTAAGTTTGAGAGTATGCATAGAGAGGTTTACCATCAGCCAAAAAGAATGCTGGATGGTATGTTATGTTTTAGTTAGTTTATGAGACAACTTGAGCACATGCATGCCTCAGATACTTTTTGTCAAGCAAAATAAAACTTGAATTGTGAAGACAGAAAACATTGAAACTACTCCACCTAAGATTGATTCCACTTTATGACCATATCTTCATACCAAATTCATGTCATATCAAGTGGAAGGGACCACAGAGAGGTCCAAGCGCCCCGTCCATTCTTCACCTGGCTTCAACGTGATTGGTTTCTCTATCGCTGCACCATCCACGCACACCATCTGTTTGTACTCTTCATCCCCCAAATCCACTATCGCCTTGGACTTTTTCTCCCACGGATTCCAAACAACTATGCAACACCAAACTTGGTTAGTTTCACCTGTTACATTGCGTACCAAAATTTCACTAACCTACCAACATCATTCACCATTTCATTTGGAAGTGCAAGGAACCATACCAACATCTGGGAGTCCTTCCTTTCTTATGACAATTGTCTGCTTCTTTTCGTGGTCCAGAACAGCCACCCCACTGCCACCAGAATCGAGATACACTCGATCCACCTGATACATCCCGACAATAACATAAAAATAATCAATGTCACACTATTTCAACAATAACAGAACCAGGTCCTGAGTTGTTGTCTCACCTCTGATTCAAACGTCAATGCATCTCCTTGTTCTGTGAAGCGTTCTTGGTTGTGCAAGTTGTCTAGATAGTCTAGAGTTTCCAATCCTTCCACCCTCACTTCACTGCCAATGATTGTCAGAGATTATCATGCTTGTTCAAATATTGCATATTGCAAATACTAGAAAATTACTTATGTAAAATTGATCACCATGATCACATTTAGTCACGGACCTGATATCAGAGACAGAGTAATATGTATGGTACGCAAAGGAGAAACTGAAGGGCTTGCTATTGACGTTCCTGACGCGAGAAATCAGAGTCAAATATCCATTTCCTGCCAAAGAGACCCTTAACCGAAGTTCGAAGCTGGACAAAATACTCCAGATCAGTATCTCAAATATTAGGAGATTCAACCGACAATTTAGGTGGGATGCCAAAAAACATGATAAAACTACCCATGTTTGCGATTGAGGTCCCCCACATGTGGTTGGGGTCTCGGCACTTACGCCAACAATTCATTTACTTTTTATTTTTCTTGCGATGTGAATTCTTGGACTGATTCGAGTTTTCGACAAGAAAGTGTCATAATTTAGTATATTTCCTCACAATTTATGTTCATGTTTTTCTTGTCTATATTCAAAAGATAAAGAGTGTGGGTTCGGAGTAAGTAAACACATAATATGCATTTAATTTCGAACCTATGTGGCCATATTTTCAGATCATCTTCGGTTGGTTTGAGCAGCAAATCAATATGGGCTTTTTCACCGGAATCAGTGGGTAACGGTGGAGGATTTTGATCGATTACCCATATTTTGTTCCTGGCAAACCCATGATGCTCTAATGATCCACGGTTTCTGAACTGGAAAAATAAAATTACAAGAAATCAAAGAAAAAAAAACCTTGTTTATCTAACTCTCTGTATGTAAGTTTTTCTGTTACTTATTCTTGGGCTATGAATATGTGCAATTTACTTTTACAAAGTATTATTCGATATTCAAATTATACCTGAGGGAAACAGATAGCAATTCCTCCTCGTAATGGTTTGAGAGGGCTTATGATTGCCTGAGAAAGAAAAACACCACATATACAGAGAAAATTACATCCTCAATTAAAAGCTAATTAAATAATAGATGAGTCTAAAACAAAACAAAAGAAAGTAAAAAAGCTAATTATGTTTACCTTACTACTAGTGAACAAAAGCTCCTCGCCACGTTCCCATTTCCATGAAAGAACCTGCCCTCCGTGCAAACTAACCTAAAAGTGTCACCCACGCTAACTTCAATTTATGAAAACAGTTATTTCAGAATCAAAAAGGAAAGAAATCACTATATCTTCTGGGATGGCATGATCTGGGTAATTTCTATCTGACACATAATGACATTTTAAAGCTCGTATACAAGTTTCAAAAACATGTAAAGTAGAAATTGATCTCAACACATAATCATTTACTATACAACAATTTCTGCAAAAAAGGTGGTGAATGTAAACGATTAGTGAGAGTTAAAAGAATCTGACCCTTGCCGAGGCTCCTCGATGGTTCCGCAGAACCACTAGGCCTATTCCATTCCTATCCTTGGTAATTTCAACCGCTCTTATATCATCACTTCCAGCCCCAGAATGATTCATGTCCAAACTCTTCGCTGATTGTGTAAACTGAAGAAGCAAGAAACGGTATCAGTATCACTATTCTCGATCCCTTTAAGCGTAGGAGTTCAAAGCTGCTTCCCGTGATGATAGGAAAAAAAAGATTAACAAGTTCAGCTGCACGAAGCAGGTGAAAAACCACGGGTTTCCCATCACACCTTCCTCGTGAAAAAACCAAGTTATCCCACGAAAATTGATACCAAAATCGCAACTTTTCAACTACCAACTACCTTCATCCTTAATCTTATCTAATAACCCGTAGTAAGGGTCAATTCTCGAACTACGGTCAAACACAGACGCATGAAACAATAATGGCTGTGATTGCTATCTGAATTTGTACTATGTACCAACGGAAACAGCTACCATGGTAAAAACAGGTGTTAATGATATCCAAATTCCAATTCTTCCAGTTATACAATCCAAAAATAACCTCATTCAAACAGAGTTTCACTCATAGCCCTCGAATTAAACATGTGATCATGAGTATTATAATAATCAAATTAAGCTAACAATGAGAAACCAAAAAATTATTTACCTAAAACTCAAGCAAGCAGAGTTGAAGTAGAAGGGTTCCGAGTTTCAACCCCTGCTGTGAATAACTGTAATATGATTATGAACACGTGACTGCAATAACAGACTTAACTACCCGGTTATTTAACAGTGTCTGAGTTTTGTTTTTAAAGGAGCTCGTAGTAGGCATAATTTAAGCTTCAACAATGGTCTCCTTCTGTTTTTTTACAGAAATTATATAGATTATGGACCATTCAAGTAAGTAAGTACTAGAGGCCTAAGCCAATTGCTGGTGATGGTAGAATTATGGAATGATGGAAATAACCATCAATCATTCGGACACTGAAGATAGTGACTCGAAGTCATACCCTTAATTAGATTGCAGTGGACCTAACATGCAATTGACACCATGGTCACTTTTTGAGTCTGTAAAATTATCTTATGCTAGAAAAGAGAGGAAGAACTATGGTTGTACTTCTCATTCACAATGTGGGTTGAAGGAGAAAATTTGTGAATGAGAAAAAGGAAGATTGGGTTGGGATGGGAGCGAGGGCCTTATCCTTCGGCATTGGTACACTTTCTGGTTCGACATGCATGAAAGTGATATGACAAAAAATAAATACAATAGAAAAATGAACTCGTGGACATGATTGCCTCTTGAAAACCACATTCCTGACACTTGCCTGCTGCTAATCGCATGTGGTCCAATAATCGACATGTCCACCTCACACTTTATTGACTAGTTTATAATTTTACATACACAAATGAGAATTAAATCTTTATTGAAAGTGACAAAATTATATCATGTAGATTCAGACTTTAGAACAGAATATTTTGGACCCCAACTGCATTCTCACTTTACCGTATATAATAATTTGTTCTCAGGGAAAATTTATCGCGTTAAAATCCATTTTTTACAAGCGAAATAGCACAAGCTGAGCCCCTTGGGCAACTTTGACAAGTGCTCTTTGAGTTTCTTTTTGCCCCTCCTATTTAAATGCAAAATTAGAATTCGACTCATTCCAATTTAAGAGAAGATTTATCCTTGTATTTAGTAATGTATGAAACACGTTATTTCAAACTTACGGTATTAAATTTTAGGTGATATATCAAACAGTTATGTTGATTGGATTAAAAAGTCATAACACATCACATGTAATTTAAAAAAATTCATCTTTTTATTCTTTCTTTTAGTTTTGGAAAACGTATTCCATAAATTATTAAAGTATAAGAATTTTTATTTGAAATTTTTGAAATAGAATGAATTCCAATTTCACATATATTTAAAGAAAAAAACATATTTAATTCAATATTTTAAGATAAAAAAACTATTTGTCAAGTGAATACAAAGGAGTGTCAAAGAAAGATTGTTGGATGGAAAAACATTTTGGCAAGTTACATAATTAGATTTAATGTTGTTTTTTCATTTCAAGAAGAAATACAATGAAATAAAAACTATTTTGTGTTGTTATCACCGAACATTAAAAATGTATTATCTTAATACTTTTTAAAAAATTAGTATATTTTAAAATTTAGTGACCACGATTTATTTTGAAGACGAAGCAAAAAAAATCAAAAAAATACACAGCAAAAAATATAAATTCTACGTCTTTAATGTTCTTTAAGAATTTTATATTTCAATAAAATAGGATACATGTCTATCTAATTTCTCCACTCAATATAATTATTTAACTTCTCCACTTAAAACAATGTAAACATATATTCTTTTAATTTTAAAGGCATTATTTTAAAATTATATTTTTTAAATAGTATTATTTAAATTAAAAGATGGGATACAAACACGAGAATGCGTGTTTTTTTTATAGCATTACATCGTAACAATTATTTATTTATATAATATTTTTCATTTTATCTTAATAAAATTTTAAAAATTATATTATAAAATTTACCAACATAAGAATAAAGAAAAATAGAAACCAACTTAAAATATAGTAAATTAAAAAAACGAAAGAATCAGCATCTAAACTAAAAGAAAAATAATAAATAATAATAAAATCTATTTTTTTATAATTATAATTATAATTATATTTTATTTTAAAAAAGTAAACAACACTTATATTTTCCCTAGTATATTATTAAAGAAAAATATAAGATCACATGGCAAAAAGATATAAACAGATACACAATGTTTGTATTTGAATCAGCTTTTAGTAAAAAAATATAAAATCTCCTATTCATTAAATAAAATCAGTTCCCTAATATTTATTTTAAAATATTTGTATTAGTAAATTCACGCAAAAGTAAAATTAGATTCAGATTTCGAGTAAAATAAAACTTAAAATTTAACAACTTAAATGAAATAAATATGGTGGAGAAAAAACTCATTAAAGGTTGGTTAATTTAATAAAAAAAAATGTTTCAACAAGTGAATACATACTTCAAATTTATAATACGGCTAAAAAGTCAAATATTTTAGAGTAAATAGAATGTTTACAATATTGCAAAGAATATACATTCGATTATTTTTAGTCCTTATTTTACAGTTCATTCCACTCAAAATTAGAATCTTTAGAAAAACAGAGATGTAAAACGTTTTTACATTATCATAAATCATATATTTTAAGTTTGCTTATTTTTACCAGAATATCTCAAAAAACATATGAATAATAATGACATAAAATATATATTTGTATTTCAATGTAACAAATATTTTTTTCTTAAAACTTATAAGCGTTTTGTATGTATTCTCAATGGAAAATTCTTATATATCATTTCACTATAAATAATTGTTTGAGTTGAGTTCGTTTCTTTCCATTGAGTAGAACTTTCAAATATTAGACTAATAAGAAGACTCAACAAAAAAGAATAAATTAATTAAAAATATGACACAAGTAATATAAATAAATGATGTTAGCAAATTAATTTGAAATTTAATACAAAATCACATTAAATTGATCAAATCATTGATCAAATTTGTGATTGAATTACTTGAATTTTTTTATACCAAGTATTTATTAATTTTGTTAGAAAACTCCATTATCCATTTTAGTGGATCTTTTTCTTTTAATCATACTTTCTTATCTATAACTAGGTGCGGATAGCGCATGTGTGTATGTATTTTTTACATATACATAATATTATATTAGTAGGTAATGATATTATAATATTATTAAGTTAATATATAAAATAAAATTATATTTATTAGAAAAAAAATAGAATATATCAGTAAAGATAATGGTTGATAAATAGGAAAAAAAAGAATAAATAGATATAGATGATTTTATACAAAATTTGTAAAAATAACGGTCAATTTTTAAAAATTTAATAAATAATTATATTTTAAAGGATAAAATTAAAATTTTGAAATTGTGGACTAAAAAGAGGAAATCCTCTTTATTTATTGTTATAGATAATAAACATGAAATCCAATTAAAAAAAAAAAAAAACCCTTAGTAAAGTATTACTTGAATAAAAAACCGCTAATAAATTATATCGATAGTTTAAGTTGTGCAACTTGATTTAATCAAATTAATATTGATAAAATGAATTGATCTATTGGATTTATAATATTCTTATTTTTAAATTTATAATATTCTTATTTTTAAAGTAATAATTGTAAAAACTAATAAATTTATATTAATAAAAAATCACCCATAAACTAAAATATGTATTTAAAATGTTAACACGAAGGTACATAAATAAGAGGTGAGCTGTTGTGGGTTGGGGGCAGAGAGAGAATCCGTATCAAGTTCAATCGTCTACGAAGTTTCCGGTGGTGAATAGTCTCTGAGAATCGTCTCTGAAAATGAACGACGCAGATGTCTCCAGGCAAATCCAGCAGATGGTGCGGTTCATCCGCCAGGAAGCAGAGGAAAAAGCCAACGAGATCTCTGTCTCCGCCGAAGAGGTATCTCTTCATTGTACGGTTTTTTCCTCTTTCGATTTCTAATTCATTCTCTCAAAACGAATCCTGCAGGAATTCAATATCGAGAAGCTGCAGTTGGTTGAAGCCGAGAAGAAGAAGATCAGGCAAGAGTACGAACGAAAAGAGCGCCAAGTGGAAATTCGCAAGAAGATGTAACTTCTAACTACCTTTCTATCCCTTTTTTTTATATTGTTTTTGTCTCTGTTAGTTTGAAATTCATTAGGATTGTTCGTCAGCTGGCATTACTTGAAATCAAATTCTGGAGACCAAGTCTTAGTCGTATAGATCTTGATCCTTGCTTGTGATAATACTGCAATGTCTATTTACTGTGATTACTGGTACAGCAAAAGCTTTATAGAACCAGATTCAGTGCAATCAGTCCAGTTATTTTTTCTTGTGATCACTCATTCGGTGTATTTATAATTGAACTGCTTCGAAGTGTTTTTAGTACTACAATATGACTTGTCAGATCTTAATTGAACAGTTCCGAATTGCTGAATTCGCGAATGCATGCAATTTAGATCACTTGTGAAATAGCCTACTGGATCCTTGTCGTCTTTTCGTAATATTCAATAAAAACAATAATTAATGTTAGTTCCATTTTTTTATTTTTGCATTTGGAAAATGTGGCCATAGGTTTTGGTTTAGTCTCTTTTATTTACTTATTTACTTTGTTTGGGTTTGAATAGTTGATGTTCAATTTCCTTCAAGCTACTGACATCTGTGCAAATTACTTGAAGTCAAGGATATTGTCGAAGTTTGATGAATGAGATTGAGGGTTTAGTTCAGATAGACGTATTTTTAAAACACAGATCTGAGTGTTGTTCTTCAAAGTGGCAAAAACAGTGCTGCTTGTGATAGTTTATGTTTTAAGGCACAATTCACTGTTTGTTGCAGTGAGTACTCGATGCAGCTGAATGCTTCTCGAATTAAAGTTCTTCAAGCTCAGGATGACGTGATCAGTTCCATGAAAGAAGCTGCATCCAAGGAACTTTTGAGTGTGAGTCATCATCATGATTGGACTATTACTCATCATGATCATGTGTACAGAAACCTTCTTAAAGATCTCATTGTTCAGGTCAGTTAAATGTTTAGTATGTTACACCTACTTATGGTTCGATACTTTTATTTTACTGTTTTCCAAGTATTGATATCAGATTGTTGTTTACATTTTTTTAGTAAAGCCTTGCACAGAGACAAATGTTATGGTTATTTATTTATTGTACCTCTGTTTTGTGTTATTTGTGATGATGCCACAACATTGTATCTATAACTAATATTTTCATTGCTAATTGCTATTACCTGGAGACGCCATCGTATCAACGTCAGTGATTTTTTTGTGATAGGAACTCGGGCATTACGAGATGCTTGGTGGAATATTTAAGTGTTTGGTTCTCTTCTCTTAATACCTAGTCTTTTAGGGTGGGTTCCCCAAATGCGTGGATAGTTATCAATTCGTATCAGCAAAGGTTGTTGGTTTCTTGGACGGGGGCTATCTATGGAGGGTTTTGATTAACAAGGAAGTTGAGTGAAGTTCAGCAAATGAAGTGTCATAGAATGAAAGCTACCAAAATGTCTACTCTTAGGAGTGGTGCTATGATAGGGTATTATGGAATGCCAAAGTCCCATATGAAGTAGTATGGGATGTGTAGTGGAGTATTTAAGTGATTGGTTCTCTCCCCTTAATACTTAGATTTTTAGGACGGGTTTCCAAGTGCCTGGGTACAGTTGATTGAATCATTACTATTTCTTGATTCCTGACATGGAACCAACCTTGTTCTCCATATTGTGTTCAATGGCATGGGTTCAATTCCTGTTCTAACCTCTTACCCATACCTGGTCAACCTGACCTTTTTAAGCCTTTATAATGATACGTTCTGCTAGACTGCTGTTTACAGATCACCTTCTATGCATAAGTATATGTAATGTTTGGGTACATTTTGAGTCATAACTATTTCCTGCTTCCTGACATGGGAACCTTTGGTCTCCGTGGTTTGTTTGATGGCATGGGTTCAATTCCTGCCCTACATGACCTTTTTAAACCTTTGTAATGATACATTCTGCTAGATTGCTGTTTATAGATCACCTTCTATGCTTGTATGTGTACTTGAAATATAATGTAAGGGCTGTGTGTTGCAGTGTTTGCTAAGACTGAAAGAACCTTCTGTCTTATTGAGATGTCGGAAAGAGGATCTGCACTTGGTAGAGCATGTGCTGGATTCTGCAGCACAGGAGTATGCTGACAAAGCAAATGTTGATCCCCCAGAGATCATTGTTGACAATCAAGTCTATCTTCCTCCTGGACCCAGTCATCATAATGCTCATGATATCTACTGGTAAAGTTGTGTTACAATTAAATCATAACTAATTGTTCAGAGATTTACTTTCTTACCCTATGCTTTACTTTTTTCCTCTTGGTTAATTATAATTTAACATTGTCTTATGAGAAAAGCATCAATTTTAAATATTCTGTACGTAGTAATTCATACCCACAACAATTAATGATTCTTCTGAAAATCGGATTAGCTGCTTAGATATTTAAATTTCAGTTGTATTGTAGCACACCTGATTTTTTTTTGTTGATATTCAGTTCTGGTGGCGTGGTGCTAGCTTCTCGTGATGGAAAGATTGTGTGTGAAAATACTCTTGATGCACGACTTGATGTAGTGTTTCGTAAAAAGCTCCCTGAGGTAAATTTTTTGTGCGTAGTAATTCTTATTCTGTGATATGTATCCTCGATGTTAGATATTTTCTGCTGAGTTGTTTATGCAGTTGACTTCCATATTATTTCCAAGTAGAAAAGTGGAGTTGTTTTTTTTAGATATTGAAACTTTGACACTGAAATTAAAAAAAAAAAAATAAGGGAAACTTCAGGCAAATCATTTGCTCTGATGGCCTCCACCTAGGACAAGTAACCTTGCTATTGCTCTCACTCAAATAACTTCGGTGTAGCATTATGTTTCACATCTCAATTTACGTATTTTCTTGGGTAGTGCTATCCAGTTAATTCCACAAACACATATACATCGTAAACCCTTTAATCCAATTCATTATTTGCCAACTTTCTCTCTAGTATGTTTACTTTTGCATATTCTTTAGGATGATAAATTTGGTTAGTCATTAGATAGGTTGAAATTATGATAGCCAACATTCTTCTTTGTTTTATTTATTTTTTTCTTCTTGGGAAAGGGTGAAGGGGTATAATTATTTTGAGATGATGAGCTGGTAAATCATGTCAAACGATTAGATTCTTATGAAGTTTCTTTCTCCTTGTTGCAGATCCGAAAGCAGCTCTTTGGACAAGTTGTTGCTTGAGGTTTTCAATTGTATTGTTTCGTTACCCCTAGAGATTGTTTATATCCCGAAGTATAAGCTTGTCTTGGACCTGAATAGCTTTCGGACCGTTGAATTATAATTATTGTCTTTTGAATAACACCATTTATTGTTATTTCAGTTGCTCCCATATAGATTATGATGGGGGCATGTGGTGTTCTAAAATTTCTTTAGTGATTATTGCTATCACCGTGACTATAAGTGTTTGCTCTGGCCCATTGCTGCTTTGAGCTTACTGGTATCATGTAGCATATATATAAACATTGAACACCAGTACATTACTGTCAACATTGCGACAGAAATATAACTGTTCTCTTGTCGTATCTAGTACAAGTATAAAAAAAACGAGTGGAGATAGTGAATTTTCGGGTTCATGTAATGGGGGATGAGAATTGGACTGCATTCAACGAGTAATTTCATTCCTATGGATTAACACTTCTGATATAGACCATTGTAAATAAATTTACATGACCTGGCGGTGATTACAAATAGTCACTAAAAATATCTTTAATTAAATATATTTTTCATGCATTAGTACAGGTTGTGCATTAATTTTATGAAAATATAAGAAATAAAGATGTAAATCTGAGGAGTAAAATAAATTTATAAATAATATACATTTTTATGTGTATTATAAAATTGATTTAGTTCGGTTGGTGTTCGAAATCAAATAAGAGAAATCCAATAAAAGAATTATATATATATATATATATATATATATATATATATATATTGATTGGCTTTCTATTATTCAGTTTTGAATTGATTTATTTGTATTTGTGTTTTTAGTTACCCTAAATCTTGCATGCCATGAGTTTAATCATTCTTGATAATACTAATTTTTTTATAAATTAGTTTGTACAAAAAGTTTAAACGCTCCTTATTATACTAGATTGTACATCATTTTGTATAAAAAGTTTAATCATTCTTTCTTGTACACCATTTTATATAAATAAATTATTCATTTTCTTATTAAATGTTGCACACCGATCTACTAAAAGAGTTAAAATGCTTTTTATTTTACTAAAACTTGTATACTAATTTATATGAAGAGCTTGAGAGGTTTTGATTTGGACCAAATGTTTGGACCAATTTAGTCTTTTATCTTTCAAAATATGTAGATTTAGTCATTTTAATCAAATTTTGTTAGGTTTATTTGACGTTTTGTATGCATTTCAGAATTGTATTTGAGTTGTTTATACGGTTTGACACATTTTTACTTTAATGTTAAGTCAAATACTATTATGAAATACGCTTGAAGGATTAAATTTGATTAACAAAATTTGATTAAAAAGACTAAATTCACGTATTTCGAAAGATGAAGAAATAAATTGGTTCAAAGTTTTAAAATCTAATTCCAAAATTTACTGAGAGACCGGGGACCAAAAACATATTTAACCCTCAAATTAATTTACATCATAACTTTTATCCATTAACATGATAATGATACAAAGCATAAGTGACTAGCTGTATACTAGAATTATAAGTGTGGTAAATGCATGAGTTACATGTAAAAGTATGAATAATGCTACACTTTAAAATGCATAAGCAATCAAATTTTATCTAAAAATGTTTACGATGTTTATACACGAATTTGTATGAAAATATTTTAGAATGTAGTTTTTCAACGAGTTCTTAATCATGAGAGAAAAAATATATATAAAGATAGGTTTCTTCATGTTACAAATTTCGAATGCTCATGGGTGTTTGACGAAATAGATTATTACACGTTTGAGTTTTTTTTTTTTTTTTTTTTTTTTATTTTTTTTTTTTTTTTTTTTTTTTTAATAGATGTTCCATATTTTTGCTGAATTTTTGACATTTGTGAGGCCTCAATGGTCCACTATGTTGTTGCCAAAAAATGTTCAAAATGTTAGGGTGCGTGAGAAATCACTTCTTAAAAATGTCACTTTTTAAATTTTTAATCATAAATAAAGATATATCAGCTTATTATTTAGTAACTCCGATTAAAATTGTTCTTATTAAAATAAAATGAGATCTAAACTCATAAATAAAAGTATATTAGCTTATTATTTAATAACTCTGAATAAAATTAGTTATTAAAACAAAATGATATCTAAACTTATTTATTCCATACACGCTAAAGTAAAACATTTGAAGAATTTAATTATATGTTGGGTTTTTTTATTCGTTTTATATTTTAAAATATATTAAAAACATTTTTAAATTGATAATATTAGTGTATTGGACAATATAAAAAAAATTATTTTAAAGTATTAGTTTTCCACCGAGTTATATCTTATAGTATTTTTTAGAAGTTACTTTGTCTTCATAAAAGTAGATAACTTATAAAATTTGTCTACTACTTAAACAAAATTTTACTCATATCCCCGGTTTGGGAGCTTATATATCCACTCATATCCGAGATATTCAAAATATAATTTGAATATTTTTAAATTAGTTTTAAAAATATACTAGTAAAACATTGAGATTTTTTTAAGTTTTAGTTTTTCACCGAGTTATATCTTGGTATTTTTTAAAAGTTAATTTGTCTTCGTACAAGTAAAGAATTCATGTAAGAAACATTCAGGTGCTTAAACAAAATTTTACTCATATTCCAAAATATACTTTAAATATTTTATAAATTAATGTTATAAATATGTCATTTGATAATTATATAAATATTAAAACCTAACAAATTTATTATCTTTCTATTTATCTCTCATACCGTATAATATCGAAGTGATCTCAACTAAAATCAAAATTGTCTTATGTAAGGTCGACTTCATCTCGGTTAGGACCAAGCGGTTACACACGAGCAATGATCATTTCAGGTCAAGATTAATGTAGAGGGTCAGTCCAATCAGGTAAAGACCTAAAATAATGAGATATGTAAAGGACATTGGTTTCTAGGTAAAAAGCATCTTGAAATCTATTCACATTGGGTTACCTTAACCATATCAACTGACTTGAGTGTTAGAGTGTTTGCAGATACCCACCTTCTTTGGCTCATTCAAGGATTACAAAAGGACATCTTGGACAGTAAAACAGGGATATATCAGATCTTGTAGGACAATTAGGTTCTATACGAAAACATTTAGCTCCCACCATGGGACCGAGATGTACTTGGAAAAGATGGTATCCACAATGAACACGACAAGGGATATTAATATTGCAAATCAAAATTCAACATTGATGTTAAATATGCAAAGGCAATTGGACAAGATGAATAGAAGAAATGAATAGGAAATGAATGCTTGCACAAAGGAGAATGAGAGGGTGTAAAGACAACAGGAGGAAACATCTCAAAACACTGAGACTTCACATCGGTAGAGAACAATGGATGAAGAGGACACCACTCTGAGGGGAGGAGGATCATGAGTGAACATTGTTACTAATCACACTTTTGCCGGGAGGGGCACTTCATGGCGTCATCCCTTATAGGATGGGATCATGGAGGTAGAGCTTTCTCTAGGCTATAAGGGTCTTACTCCATGGACCAATATGATGACAACACAAATTGAGACGATCATGTTGACGTCTTTGTGACATAAGTAGAGTTGTACACATCAGATGATGTCATCTTATTTCGGGCTTTCCCCACATCTTTGAAAGTTCTAACTCTAAGTTGGTTTACTTATCTCCCTCCCAATTCCATATATTACTTTGAGACATTGGTCACTCGTTTTGGTGTACAGTTTGCTACCAAAAGACCTCATCATCTTACCTCCTTGGCTTTAGTCAACATTCAGCAAGAGAAGGACGAATCGTTATGAGTGTTTATGGAACATTTTGACAAAGTTACATTGAATATACGCAACCTTAAACCAGATGTGACACTGCATCATCTCATCATTATGCTTATGATGAGACTATGACTTTTTGTTAACAACTTATGCAAGAAATTTGTAACAAATATGGACATGGTCCAAACTAAGTTGTTAAATCTATGCAAATGAAAGATGTGAGAGAATTCTGAAATGTTACTATAGCATATACTAATTACAATAGACCTTTTAAGACATCCTTTTATATTAGTAAAGCAAGACACCACTTTCAAACTTTCACGCTTTCCTATTTAACGTGTATGGACCATATTAAAATTCGTATCTGAACCGATATTCAATATGATATCCATATATTTTTATTAAAATAATTATGATGGTGTTCAATATATATATATATATATATATATATATATATATATATATATATATATATATATATATATATATATATATATATTAAAAAAGATTGTTATATCACTATTCATAATAGTAACAACTAAAAAAAAACTGTGTAATAACACTTCCGTAGTCAAATTGTTGTGTTCAAATACATTCGGATGTAAATATAGTTGATTATCTTCATCTTATTGATTTGACTTTTAAAATCGAATTAAAACAATAGTGAATTACACAAAAGATAAAAACCCAAACAAGTAGAGCACATAAATATATGATAACTAAAATTTGAACTGAATAAAAATTCTATTTATCATAACGAAAAAGAAAAACTCGTATAGCAATTATATGAATTTTAAGTTTGGAATGTTTGTGTTCGAAATACTCATAACAATATAAATTAGTTACTATCTAGTAAATCAATTTTATAGCCAAGATACTAATATACATTATTTTGATGTAATATTACAAGATAATTATATCATCATTATTTATATTTTATATCTGGACATGACTGAAAAGAGTCAATATAATGATATCTTATCAACTTATACGCTCTTACATTTAACCTTATGGTATTATTTTACAACTTTTATACTTAAATATTGAAGTCTTATTTCCGTTTAATTACACTCACAAACATAAAACTTCAAAAGTTTTATTTCATTAACTATTTTAGTAGAGACATTTAAATGGTAATAAGAATTACATGCATTTCTTTCAACTTCTTAAAGGATAATAGCAGTGAATTATTATATTAAGAATTTGAATATATAACAATTTATTTATAAGAAATTCTTTCATAAAATGTTTCAAATTGTAGTTTTTGAATTTTTGAAAATCTTCTAGAAATTAGGATAAAAGAAGCGTGTGATATATGTAAAGTCCAACTTTTTATTTTACAATTGTAAATCATCTCAGAAGTTACATAAATATGAAATCACAGTCAACATAAGAGTAGTTTAAGAAAAAGGTAGCGACCAAAGAGGTTTGACCAGGAGATATAAAAAATATCTGGGTTGACTGGATTAACAAAACGATGTCGTTTGATCGAGGAGGAAATTCCCATTGACACGTCTTGGAGGCAACGTCGTCTACGGCACCTCCTCGTTGGTGGTTAAGTCACTGTCCTTTCACTCCCTCGACGGGTCCGCCAATCTCACCAACCCAAACAAAAGCCCATAAAAAGCCCTCATTCCTCCTCTTGCTTAACTAAACCCTCTTTTACTAATTAGATAATAATAATAATAAATAATAAATTAATAATTAACAGAAGCAAAGCCACCAGGTTTATATCTACAAAGACACTTACTCAGACATAACTGCATACTCCAACATCACTTGACAAACCTCAAGCCACCACTCTCACCAACTCTTTTGGAATGGAGTCAGCAGCTCTGTCGCGCATAGGCCTGGCGGGCCTGGCCGTCATGGGCCAGAACCTAGCCCTAAACATTGCGGAGAAGGGCTTCCCCATCTCCGTCTACAACCGTACGGCCTCCAAAGTCGACGAGACCGTAGATCGGGCCCGCAACGAGGGCTCCCTCCCGCTCACGGGCCAGTACACCCCTCGTGACTTCGTCCTATCCATCCAGCGCCCCAGATCCGTCATCATCCTCGTCAAGGCCGGCGCCCCCGTCGACCAAACCATCGCCGCCCTCTCCGACCACCTGGAGCCCGGCGACTGCATCATCGACGGCGGAAACGAGTGGTATGAGAATACCGAACGCCGCATCAGCAACGTCGCCGAAAAAGGCCTCCTCTACCTCGGCATGGGCGTCTCCGGCGGCGAAGACGGCGCGCGCAACGGGCCCTCCCTCATGCCCGGCGGTTCCCACACCGCCTACACCAACGTCCAGGACATCCTCCACAAAGTCGCTGCGCAGGTCGAGGACGGCCCCTGCGTCACTTACATCGGCGAGGGGGGTTCTGGGAACTTCGTGAAGATGGTCCACAACGGAATCGAATACGGAGACATGCAACTCATCTCGGAGGCTTACGACGTGTTGAAGCACGTTGGTGGCCTGTCGAATTCCGAGCTTGCGGATATCTTCGCAGAGTGGAACAGAGGGGAGCTTGAGAGTTTCTTGATTGAAATCACTGCGGATATTTTTAAAGTGAAGGATGAGGATGGTGAAGGGTTTTTGGTGGATAAGATTTTGGACAAGACAGGGATGAAGGGGACGGGAAAATGGACGGTGCAGCAGGCGGCGGAGCTGTCGATAGCAGCGCCCACGATTGCGGCGTCGTTGGATTGCCGGTATTTAAGCGGGTTAAAGGAGGAGAGGGAGAGTGCTGCGACGGTGTTGAAGGAGGCGGGGTTGAGTGAGGAATTGGGGAAGACTGGTGTGAGTGGGGTGGATAAGAAGAGATTGATTGATGATGTAAGACAGGCTTTGTATGCTTCAAAGATTTGTAGCTATGCTCAGGGGATGAATTTGTTGAGGGCCAAGAGTAATGAGAAAGGGTGGAACTTGAATTTGGGGGAATTGGCTAGGATTTGGAAGGGAGGGTGCATCATAAGGGCGGTGTTCTTGGACAGAATCAAGAAGGCTTATCAGAGGAACCCTAATTTGGCTAGTTTGATAGTGGACCCGGAGTTTGCTAGGGAAATGGTGCAGAGGCAGGCTGCGTGGAGGCGGGTTGTGGGGTTGGCGGTTTCGGCTGGGATTAGTACTCCGGGAATGTGTGCTAGTCTTGCTTACTTTGATACCTATCGGAGGGCGAGGCTTCCGGCGAACCTTGTTCAGGCTCAGAGGGACTTGTTTGGGGCGCATACCTATGAGAGGGTTGATCGCCCTGGGGCTTTCCACACCGAGTGGACAAAGCTTGCACGCAAAAGTGGGACTGGAGTTGGTGCTCTCAATTGATGATGAGTTTTGGTTGTTTCACTGTTAGTCCTGCAGTGCAGCGTTTGAGTTATAATTGTTTGTTTCTATGAGGATCTTTGGTAGGCAGAGCAACTATTGTTTTCTTGCTATAACTGCTTTGGCTCTTTAATAAAACGAAGGCATGTCATTTGGCTTCCAGGGGCTTTTTGCTTTGGTAGAGTACAAGTTGTTGATGTTCTTGTCAAGTGTATATTTGTTTGAAATTAGAGTTATAATTGCATTCCTGGATTTGATTTATTTTATGTATGTGCATGTGTTGATGGTTGCTTGATTCTCTGAAGTAACACTGTAGAAGAAGATATTGATCCTTGAATTTAATATTTTATGTGAAACATATTCAAGAGTTTCTTAACAAAATATGATGAGAATTGTGTTGACTCCTGTAAAGCAAGAAGCGTTTTAGAATCTTTAAGTATCAAGAAAATGATGGTTGATATTTCTATGCATTCATAATTTCTTGTGCAAGTGATATATCTATTTTTTTCTGTAACCAGGGGTATCTAAACTTCTATTACACTCCTTCTGTCTCTCTGTAACATGATTGGTCCATTTTGGAACGAAAGTACTTTTCTGTTGCGATTTCACATTTAAGGCGAATATTGGATCAAAACCTTGGTTAAGGGACCTAATCGCCAAACCATTTATGCATTTGATATTGATGGTTGATTGAAATTGCCACTTTAGTTTATAGAAAGAGATGCACGTGGTATAGGCGTTTGGTCCTTGTAATTTGTTTGAACAAATTCATGAATTTCTTGATAAAATATGATGAGATTTGTGTTGAAGATTCATGCATCAAGTCAACTGTGTTAGAAACATCAAATAAAGCTTTAATGTATCTTGGTTTCCTGTTTATATTGTTTTAGGTGATTTTGGTGTATGTGCTGAAGGATGTTCACTTTTTCTCGCTTTGTAACTTTGCATGTTTGTGCACTGTAAGGTTTTGTGCTTCTTGTCGTGCCTTGGTGACCATGTTTTTTATTTTTACCTTTTGTTAAATGAAAGCCTGCTTTATATTGCTTTTCTTTGGGCAACCTTGTGGAGGTAGGACTCAGTAATGCTTTTGTGATATTGTTTCTTTTGGAGTTTACGCAACCTTTTTTTTTCTTCAGTTTTACTAAGTTTAATGCTACACTTTACAGTTGTATGAGACTAATTAACAAAGGCAAATTGCGTCATGCCATTGAGAAACCCCGGGCAGAAAATATCTGTAGAGTATTCCTTCATTTGTAGTCAGAATCATGCTGTGTTCATTTCAGAGAATGAACGAACCTAGCTTGTTATACATTCACTGACCAAAGAGTATTAGCTAACTGACAAGGGTGATTGGGGAAAAGATTACAACAGGAAAATGCAGTGAACTAAAGAACGCCGCACTCAAGAACTGGCTGAGTTCTTGTCACTGCTGCTGAGGGCATTTTACTATTGCCAACCCATCTACTTTCAAGAACCTGATCTTCATTGGCTTGTTTTTCCATTGCTTGAATCCTCTTGGTCTTGAGAAGTCTCATAGAAGAAAATCCCGCATAGCCAACTATAATGAAACCAAAAAATCCAACTACAAAGCCAATCACCCACAGATACCATCTCCCCCTCTTCTTTTCCAGTGGGAGTACTACCGAAAAGTGACCCTGGTCGCTTGAGTAACACACTCCAGGGGAACTCATCTGAGTAAGTTGAAATGTACCATTGGCATTGAAAGCTACACATCTCACCCTTGAGTTGATGTGAGCCCTACCCATAAGTGTGATGTTAGGAAATTGAATAGAAATAGGCTGTCCCATTGTGTTGAGAGTGAGGTTTCTTTCACTTGTGTCTGTTACATTTGAGGCATCGAAAACCAGAAAGCCAACAACAGAAGAGATGAGTGAGTAACCTGGCAAATTGTAGTAGAGGGTTGACCAGTTGCCCAGGTTTTGGTACACAATAGCCAACCTCTTGACATGGGGAATGGACACGGTTCTTGGTGGGATCCGAAAGTAGCTAAAGTTGGCACCTTTGTTCCAGAGCCTTCTGCTTCGAAGACGTACTACTGAAATATCCATACCAGACAGGTTCCTTGGAAGAAGAGCATCATACAGAGCACCTGTTTGAGGTCTGTGCTTGACCAGTGACCTGAAAGCAAAATCTTGAACCAAGGAATTCAATGATTCACTTGCAGGAGTGCTGTCCAAGCTGTGCACCAAGGAGCAGCAACACAACGTGAGAGGCAGCACCCAGATGAAATCCCAGTTCATACTGTATCCCATGAACACTTCAAACAAAGAACAGTGAAGACAAGATTGGAGGAATGGAAATGTGGCGATCTGTGTTAGGTCTTGTTGATCGGATTTGTTTAGTATAGAGGTCGTTGTGTAGGTAAATATACCAAGCACCAAGTCCAATGATGTTTACTTTCCACAAAGAAGAAGCATGCTCAGGTTTGGGTCCCAACTACTGACTCCAGAGGGAAGAAAGGCTCAAAAAGTCGCAAACTAGGGTCATTCTGATTCTATCTTATGACCTAAGGGGCTATTTGGGCTTGTGCCTCTGAGAGAATCTTTGTTACTACAATGCCAGAAAGCATGCGTTGATTGCTCAATTTCTCCCCCGAAATGGGAGGCATATCTAGAAAATGGAAATCATGAATAATTCCACTAGGAAACCAAGGGCATTTCTTCCTCCACCCCCAAATTTTAACTTGCACCTCTATAAATTTCAAATTTCAAATTTACCCTCCTGAAATTAAATTCATTAGGCATTTACTGTGTTGGGTGTTGGAGTGTTTGTAAAAGTTGTGGTGTGCTTAGCTTAGCGGTGGTGCCTCGTGGTAGTTGTTGGAACATTCGAGGAATGGGAAAGAGGAGAAAAAAAGGACAAATCCGTCATTTTAGTATCTCCAAGGGGGATGCAGATTGAAATCATGTGGTACGTGAAGAAATGGCCGAAACCAAAATACCCAAACTTAGGCCCCTCAAGCAACAGAGATTTCCTCAGGGCGAATGAGACATTTAGGCCCAAAAGATGCCAGCCCAAGAAACAGTAATATTGACAGAACTAGATTACAGACCTAAAATAAGGGCCAAGATTTGAGAGTTTCACCAAGCAAGCGTGGACAAATTCTCCATAAATACTTGAAAAAATTTGTTTTACTACAACTATAAGTATAAATTAATTTGTAAAAAATATTTTTTTTTTTAGTTTTTTACATTTAGTTTTAACTTTATATAAATTGATTTCAACTAATTAAAAATATTTTATTGTCTATAATGATCTTGTTGTGTTCAAACACACGGTCTCAAGTTGTTGTGATCTATAAAAAACATTGTTCATATAACAAGTGTTACTCGTAATAAAGGTGAGTATATGTTGAATTCGAATCAATCAAACTAAACCCATTTAATTAATCGCTTTTATTTCCAGCTTTTTCAGCTACCAAGTTAATGGATTGGTCGCAGGCCTAACAGTAATAAAAAAATGAAAAATATAATAAAATATGTATAAATTAATGAAATAATAAAATTTCATATAATGAAGCATAAAAATTAATATTTTTAACATTTTAATAAATATTCAAATACTGAAAAAGATCAAAATATACTGCCCCTTTATCGAGTAATAGTCATTCCAAATGTAACACTTAATTAAGGTTGTCATCACTTGTCATCCAATGCTAGTATAAAATACATTATTTGAATGAATTGAAATAAAAGAAGAAAAAAAACAGAGAAAAATAAAATAAGTAAACAGATATATACAATAAGTTGTCACATGGTAGCCTAATATCAAAGGATGTGGTAGCCTTTTTAATCTTAAGGACTAAAAATTTAAGAGACTGTATAGTGATAGGCTGAATGCTAATAGAGAAAGAATAAAAGCACACTAAATGCTTTTAGTTTAAAAGTCTTCTTAATTCTTGACTGTAACAGATTATATATTGAATTAGCTAATGAAGCTGATTATTTTTTATAATTTTTGTAGAATATGTAATTATTCTTATATTCAACTTTTTATGGTTTATTTTTACTGAGTACGCTTGCGTTTGACTGGTATAAGAACAATAAAATTGTTACTGTAGATCCTATGGTCTAGCATGTGGACACATATATACATTAATGTTTGAAAACCATTATAAAAATTTTATAATAATAAGAATGTAAAAATTGGATTGCATGCATTCCAGATTCACTATTTCGAAAAAGATTTATGTTTTATACATTTCAAAATGATGCTGGTGTGCCACTTTGGACGGTGGACAAAATTCTATTGGTGCTGGCGTGGTTGGTGTTTGGGAAGATGGAGAAGTTTGTGCTGAGAAGGCCTTCGGAAGCTCTTTTATCATGGAAGAACACAAAGGGTAAGACCCTGTTTTGGACATTGGAACATCGGAGAAAATTAGATATAGTGACATAAAAGTAGTTCCTGCAAAAAGAGGTTCCTACGAAAACGAAGTTACGAATGTTGATATTCGGAGACCAATTCAACAAAACGGATATTAACATCCGTGTCAGAATTTAAAAGAATTTTTTATTCGAATATCGACACCCACGAACCAATTTAATAACAAAAAATCGAAGACATTCATAACGACATACACGTGTCACTCGGATGTGGATATCCGGTACTTATTGAATAAAATTGCATTCGACCCTAAAGTGGACAACTAATCCGTCTAGTTCATAAATCATACATAGATAAATCTAGAAAACACACGAATAAAAAATACAAACAAGCAGTGGAAGCAAACAACCATTTAAGCCAAGTAGAAATTAGAAAGAAGAGTAGCTAGTTATTGGGTATGTGAGGAGAAGAAAAAAAGGAGAACTTGAATGGATGTGGGAAGAAAGAAAATGAGAAGTTGCGAATGTGAGAGTGTAGGCAAAACAGTGTTGAGCTAGGATTAACAAATTTGGTGTTGAAAACTTACAGCGGAAAGATTAACGTTTTGACAAAATCAAGAGGGAGGGTGAATTGAGTTCTTAATAAAAATTATGTTTTTAAAATTTCCCTTTTTAATATTAAAGTTTAGTTAAAATTCTTTATTGTTTTTTTAATAAACATAATAAAATAAAGAGAGTAGAGAGAGAAAATTGCATAAGGTATTTATACAGGTTCGGATCAAAAAGACCCTACGTCCTATTGTTAATCTAAAAAAACGAGATTAACTTAATCATTAAAATAAATCACAACTACAATCACTGATAAGAAAGTTAGGGTTTGGAAACACCTATCTTTAATCACACAAGAGATGAAGGCACCTCCCTTAAGATCCACAAGGGGTGAAAATGACTTCCTTGATTCACACAAAGAATGAACACCTCCTTTGAAACACACAAAGGATGACTAACTTCTCCTAATAATAGAAGCAACACTCAATCGCTCAAGATCTAACTTGATAAAAGTTATCGCTCTATCCACACTAGGTTTTTCAAAGCCTTCCCATAGAGAGTTCTCAAGACTTCTCTAACTTCTATATTTTGCAAAATGAAGTCTTACTTCCATTTATAAAAGCCTATTTAGAAATTAGGTTAAGAAGTTTCACTTCCATTTATAGAAGCCTATTTAGAAATTAGGTTAAGAATATGAAAAGATAAGTCATAACTGTTGTGATAATCGATTATCATAAGTGATAATCGATTATCATAAGTGATAATCGATTATCATAAGTGATAATCGATTATCACATAAACTTTTATAGAAACATTTTTCTCGTTGTGATAATCTATTATCACTCATGATAATATATTATCAACATGTAATCGATTATCACAAAGGCTTTTCTCAAAAATCAGTTTTAACTAAGATAATCGATTATCATTAAGAATAATCGATTACTCCACTGAGCTTTGCAAATAAATAAAATTCGCCCGATGTTTACTGCTAAGGTTTTGCCTTTTTACAAGATCTAAACAACTAAACCCCTAAGTCTTCAATGTATCTCTTGAGTCGAAAGATTCTTTAAACTCTTCAACATTTTTCTATACATAATCATCAAATCTTCCATACTTCTTCGTAAGTCATCATCATCATCAAAACTCCTTGTTGAAGGAAGATATCCATAATTTTTTTTTTGTCAAAATTTGGGATGTGCCTCGGTTAATCTTTCGATAAATAGGAGAGAGAGAAAACTTAATTTATTTTAACGAAGGGGCAAACTAATCATTTACAAATGTTTTGAGGGTGTAGGAGAACTGAAGAAAGGTGCAAGGAGAAGAAGAAAAAAATGCAACAAGAAATAGCCCATTAAATAACTTGATGGGTCAAACTTGTTTGAGCTAGATGGGCCAATCGAGGACACGCTGGGCCCATGAAATGCTGGTGAAAGAAACCATCAACTATATTTCATAAGTACTATTTTGTAGGTTGTTTATTCCTTTAATTACCTTTTTTTTTCTTCCTGCACCCGATAAAGCTTAACTCAATTTTACCTCTCATGAAAATTATTTCAAAAATCCCAATTTATGTATCCCACACTCTTCAATTTTGGTCTGTTCATTATAATAATACAATAAATATTATAATACCAATAATAGTTGTACTACTAGTATTTCTATTAATAATAATATTAATAATAATACCTATACTAATATTAATATTGAAACTAATATTGATGATACCAATACTAATATTATTATTAATATCACTAATAATACTAATAGTAATACTAACCATAATAACATTACTAATTATAATAGTAATACCAATAGTTTAATATCGAGGAGAATGCTAACGAGTGTTATAAGAATCCTAGTTAAAGAATAATTAATACATATTTATTTTATTATATTTTAAGGTCTCCACTAAAAGTCTATGTAATTAATTTTTTGTATATTGCAAAATTTATGTATTTATAATTAATAATTTAATATATTGAAATATTGTATATTTTTCTAATACGGGGAATTTTGTTAAGTTAACAAAGATGTTGTACAAGTTATCAAATTAGAGAAAATAAATTTAATGAAGTCTTAAATTGATACTTTAATTTTTTTTTTTGTCATTTAGTTAAAACTGACAAAAATTGTATTAATGAACTCGTTAATTAATTTTATGACATTTAGGAGTATTTTTGTGCTTTAAATATAATAAAATTGTATTAATGGTTATTATGTCAGATTTTATTTATTATTATAATTAACTATGAAATTTTACAAGATTAAATGTACATTAATCATTCTTAACCAATTCTCTTGGGACAATGGTTAACAAAATCTTAATATTAGTTAAGTAAGTAACATTTGAATATATAGGAAGGATCACGTAATGAGAAAGAGATGGTTAACGACAACGGTCAATAAGGGGGTTTTCTAGACCACGTTACAAAAGGGAATTTAGGATGTCAGGAAGCGATGAACGTAAAAGGATCATCGGAAGTGGAGAAAAGACATAAATTTTACAATATTCAATGTATATTAATCATTCTTAACCAGGACTCTTAGGGCAATGGTTAACAAAATCTTAATATTAGTTAAGTAAGTAACATTTGAATATATGGAAAGGATCACATAATGAGAAAGAGATGGTTAACGACAATAGTTAATAAGGAAAGTTTTTTAGACCACGTTACAAAAGGGAATTTAGGAGGTCAGGAATCGATGAACATAAAAGGATCATAGGAAGTGGAAAAAAGACAAATCACAACTTTGAATGTTTTTGGCTAATCCATTTCGGTACCTTTTGACCATAACATTTTGGCACCCATCCTGAAGCTCAGTAAAACTCTTCCTGACGCCCAAATCTTTTTTCAACACAAAACTTCTTGTACAATTGGGTGAAACACGTCTCAACGCATGTTGCTGATTTAACAGACAATTCCAATATCTTATGGAAGCAATGCTTAAAGACCCGCGCTTACCCACACATAGTCTGTTATAAGAAAAAATGATTACACTGAGTCTTATAGTCTTAACACGAGAAGGCAATTTGAAGCAATCAAAATTATCTAGGAAATTAAAAAAAAAAAAAAATAACAGCGAATGTATATATTCCTTTCACCCTTATTATAATAACCTTTATGTTTTTCATTCTTGTCGTTTCAAAGATAATGACAAGGTCCAATGATAAAAGAAAAAAAAAATAATTTTAAAAGATAAAGTAATAAAAAGGAATATTTTACACATTTGCAACTAAAATCATAATTCATATTATGTTATTATTATATTATAAAAATTTATATATAGTTATTATTTTAGAATGATATATACAATGCATCTATTTATATAAAATTACAAATATACACGAGATTTCTTTACTTTTTAAAAGTTTAAAAGTACAATTGCAAATGCAAGTCATCTAGTATTCTGTCAAATTTATTTTGGACACTTTTCGATTTTTATATTTTAGAAATTAAAAATAAACTATCTTTCTAAATTATAGAATATAATTGTACTTTCTTAAAATTTTGAAGAAAACTTTTTTAGAACATGAAAGGTGAAAATATTATTTAAAAGAAAAAAATGAGAAGGTGTTGTAGAAAATACATTTTAAAAATATAAATAGTCATGTTCCAAGCTAAATAAATGTCTTGGAGAACTAACAATGAAACACCATATATTGATTGGAGTGTCTTTTTGTTTTGCTTTTCATTATTGTTATAATAATTCAAAAGGATTTTGTTGTCCATAAGGAAATTTATAACGGATAAATGTTTATATTTATCTTAAACTTAATTTGGTGAAGTGCGATTAATAATTTAATCTTATAACTTGTTTTACAAATGAGAAAAAAAACAAAAATATAAAAAAAGAAAATCACATGTAGAAAACATAATTCAACGTGAAATTGATAAGACAACAAAAATACCAAAAAAAAAAAAGAAGAAGATGAAGAAAAAAAGAAGAAAAGAAGATGAAGAAAAAAACATGAACTGAGGACAACTTCTACCATAAAAAAAATGTTTTACCTCTTAAGATAAGAATTAATTAATCTTTTATGAACTATCTACTACACTTAATATCCTATAACTTTTATTTTAAGGGAGCAATAAATTCTCGTTAGACTTCTATAAATTTTCTTCTAAAAGAACAACAAATTCTTATTAACCTTCTTTCATGGGAACAACCAAATTCCAAATGAACTTCTAAGGGAGTAGCCAAACTATTATGAACTTTCCAGAAGATTAAAGTTTCATCAACACATTATAATTTGAAATTGTATCAGTGTATTGAGCATGTTTCATTAGTATTATTACCCTCTGATTATCTTGGATTGAAAATATCCAACGGCATTCAGCTCTTTGATCGAAATTAAGGTGAGTTAAAAATTACTCCGTATTTGGTAGGATACGGGGTCGTTTTGGTCGGTCCTTGTTATTGATGTTTTCCATGGTTATTGATTGATGCAGCGCTGTAGCAGGAAGCTTTGAAGAGTTTGAATGGTGAAGTGTTACTGTACACATCATATCATATGGGGTTGTCCCATGAAGTGACCTCGTAGCACAGCACCTATCTATCCTCTCTCTACTTTCTCCTTTCTCTTTCTAATAATATACTTTTCTCACTCACTTTCTCTCTCTACACCTCATCACGTGCTCCTGTAACCTTTTTCTTTTTCTTTCCATCAACAAATCCAATCAATTTTTACCTTCATAATTCATTTTAATTACCCAACAGTGGTAACATGTGATAATGAGAGAATCACGCAACTGCATTTAAACATAAACTGAACATGTTTTGTTTGTTTTAGGTGTTCACAGAAGCGCTGACATTAACGAGTTCCGAAAAGAGTCTTAAATTGGGGATGCGTAGTAGGTTAGATCTACACACGAAATAGAATAGGTGTTGGATGGATGGACAGGTGAGGAGGGAGTGTGAAAAAGGTGTGATTGGACAAATTGAAATGAAATGATAAATGCAAGAGACACCCATATCTCTTCCGCATTTGGTAGACAGCTTTTTTTTTTTCCCCTCTGATAAGACCCGATTCTGTAGCCACCCATTCACATGATTTGATGTTCATACACCTCACTCCAAAACTACCCTTGCCTTCACAAATTTACTAAAATACCATACATATCTAATAATACTAGTAATGTAGTTCAAATATTTGTGTACTTGTATGTGTAAATATTCACCCTAGGTTCAGAGAACAATAATGATAGAATAAAAATAGAATTTTGTTTCCTAAAAAAAATGGTCAAAGTAAAAAAGCTCTCAAGAAGTATTATTTAAATATTTCTAGTGTGGTGTCAATTAGTTACTTGTAATGAATGATATAATTTGTGAGAAATGATGTAATATGTTGTTAAAGTAGAATAAGAACGATGAAACATTTAATTATTCCAGTTGATTTTTAATAAGTATAATTTCAGATGTGACCTTCTGAAACATTTAACCTAAATTATAATTTTTTTAACAAAACCTTTTTGTAATGTTTTAAATAATGAAAGTTGAATGATTTCATTATGGTGAATATATATAACTATAATTATGTAAAAGAATTTATAATGCCAGTCAAATTAAATTTAAGATACATTGAAATAAAAATTAATTTTTAAATACATATTTATAAATTTTATAACTTCCATTTGTTAAAAAACATTTTCATTTGAATAATTCTCATGTTTGAATGTATAACTTTTTTGTGAACTATAAGATATATTTTTCTATTTCTATCATTTAATTATTGAAATATAATTATTCTCTAAAATTATTCTTTTAATCTGATCGAATAGAATCTAAACTAATGAATTTATTTATCTTATCAGCCAGTGTTTTTTAAATATTAACAAAAAATATAAAACGCACCATCTTTGGTACAAATCGTACATTTAGGTGTCAAAGTGTGCATTTTGTTATCATCTACCAAATTGAATTTATGTAATTAGAACAATTTTAAAGCAAACTTCATATTTGTACCATAAAGAATTATATTTCAAAATGTAATATACTTCTTCTCTTAATTGTCTTTTATCCAAAATAAAATTAAAATTTGACTTATTTATGTGTTACCGTTACAGGAAAATATAGGATCCATGAAATTAGTAGACGTTTTATTCATTTAATGTATAACTATTTATTTATTTTTAAATAAACTATGTAGTTTGTATGCCAAACCAAAAGTTAAAAGATTAAGAGGAAAAACAAATATAAAATGTTATTATCCTATTTAGTAATTTTTGGTTAAAGTTATTAATTAAATAAATAATTTATATTCAGTCTCTCATACAAATATTAACCACGTACATTCATATAAATAAAACTAATTATAGTTTAAGATTATTACAATAAAATCACCCAAAAATACCTATATTTTATTCCATTAAGATCTAATGCAAAGAAGTCACTCATCCTCGATTCATTTGAAAATATACTCTCTAGAATTTTAATATTCCCCAAACTTTTCTATTCTATTTCTCTATTTCCAAAGTTATTCCATAATCGTACAGATTCAAGTCGTTACTTTTCTTTTTCTATAGGCCGGAAATGACTGGCATTGCTGCTGTTATATTGAAGGAGAATATGAATAACTTTCCAGTAAAATAGATAAAATAAATAATAGATGTAGCTCTCTCTTTTCTTTTCTTTTTTATTTTTTAATTCAACACACAACACACATATAACTGTTCATTTTTTTTTGTTAATTTACGTCTAATTCCATAATTTATACAAAATAAAATGAATATCAACTTTCAGAACTAAATTCAGAACCCTCCTCACTTACAGCTTATAAAAAGCCCTTCATTTCTTCATAGATTCTGCGAGTTGAGTTTCTTGCTCTTGTTACAGTGTGTTGAGTTTGAGTTTCTTGCATTTGTTACAGTGTGTTGAGTGTTGTGGTCAGTTTTTGAGATCTGGGTTACTGCATGATTCTTTAGTAAGATGTTTTTCTTGCTTTGTGTTTTCCTTTTCAATTCCCAGCGGTAGTTGATATCAGATTCTTGTTTTATGTGGTTATGTCTAATACAAGGTTTTCACAGTTTGTATGTGGAGAGACATGCAGATCTGTGTGCTTGCGTTAATACTAAGCTAAGACCTTAACAAATGTAGGTAAGTGAGCTTTCTTCAGTCCACTCATAGGTGGCAGTAAGATTCAATTAGCTGCCGACTCATTCATCCAAATGCTGAGTAGTGATACTCTTAAAGATACTCATCAAATGAGTGAATGATGCGGGAGACAAATTGATTCTTAAGTTTCCTGTACTTGGACTGAAGGGAGCTCCCTTTTCCTTTCTATGTAAGATCCAATTCCTCTTTACTCTATCTGTAATATCCTTCACTTATCTAAGCTTCTAATCTTTTGGAGATGATAAGAAAAGGCTTGTTGTCCTAATATTGATTTACTACTGCACTGTTATCTGATGTTTTTCTTTTTCTTGACTGACCTGTTTTTTTATACATTGAAAGTTCGACATGCAAGGGTTTTGACAGTATTTGCTTTTCAAGTGGTTTGTTCTGTGATTGTGGATGCAACGAGGTTAACCAGCTTTCCAATTAGGGATAGATTAAGGTTGCCGATTGAGACTTTTTTTTTATGAAAAAAAAAATGCATGGCGATAAGGGTTTTTGGTAGCAGGTTAAACTGCAGTTGTTCAAGTTCCAAGCAGTAACTGGAGTCTACGCATGAGAGACATGTTAGCTCGAGCCCATACTCTACCCAAGTACAACGTCCACCTCATCTCGGGTCGCGCTCTTTCTCAGCAACAAGTTCCTAGACATGGTGTCTGCCACCACTTTGTTTAATTACTAACATGTCCTTCTACATATGTTTCTTATTTTTTGATGTTTTAATTTAGTGAGATGAGTGTTTTTACAGTATATACACATTGAAGTTTTTGGTTTGATCTTTATTGTAACATGATCAAACTATCATGGTTGAGGGCAAAGCCTTCAACTAGGGATGTTTAGTAATTTTATTCGATGTAGTTCTGATAATTGAAATCATTGATATTGAAAAGCATTGGTGCCGCAGTGTCGACCCTAAAAAATCCTAAATAAATTCCCAGAAGTTATCTATCTTTGTCTTTATTTTTTTTTATTGATATGATAAATAAAAGTCGTAAGGAAAGATGGAGAATATTTACTACTTGTCTATGCAAAAATAAGGGATCTTTTGACATTATTAAGGATCTTCCTTTGTTTTTACCTGAAATAAATCTTCAATGCATTTATCATTTCTTCTTGTTGGTGTAATGTTTAGACAGTGAAATACTAAATTTTATATTGTCATTAATATATTTTGTTGTAAAACAAATGTAGAATTGAGTATATTGTCTTTAAATTATTAGGAATAATGCTTGTGTTTATAAATATTCAAATGAAGACGATAATTTATCCGCTACTCGGATAAGATTGTTGAGATAGTCAATAATGAAGAAAACAGTCTTGGGAGTGTATTTAATCAATGTTCATACTTAACAATGTAAAGTAAATAATCTGTATAAGTTTACACTGTCAATGCATCACGACATAAAATAATCTTTGTTAAGAGCAAAATATTTCCAATTTGGAGTTTTGAAATGTGTAGTTAAGAATTTCATTCATAAATTTTGTTTGAACAGTTATTTTAAGATGTTTTTATGGATTGTACATAATCTTCGCAATTAGTTGTTCATAAATTTTATATATTTTTCTGTAAATAAAAAAGTTACTTTATTTGGTAACTTTGTCAACTTTGTTAACTACATCTTTGTCAAAACAATTATTTTCCTAACATTAATCTGCATAGGTTTACCGCATCAAATATAAGTTACTATGGTGAAGTGAATCAACGAATTCTGATTTGAGATATGGTAATGATTCTAAAGTTATAAGGGTTTATGAATTGTAATCCCTAGAATGGAGTATTTGAATAAGTAGTTTCTTTCCCAAATGTATAGAATCTAAAAGCCCTATTTACGTGTCTTGTTTATATTGATGATTGCCCCATCTTTAGCGAACACAGTGGCTAAAGTTGTTTGTCATTAAGAGCAATTTAGTGATAAAATATATGAATTTTCCATGTGCCAATCACCTAAAAAGGGTTAGTGAATAAGTGATTAGTTAATGTGTAAGTATAAAGTTTATATATGGTACCTGAGACTTGACAATGGATATTGGCTTATTATGTTAAAATCCAAATATGTTTGATTTAGCCTAAAAGCTTAATGTTCCTTTATTCTCTGGGACCAAGATGTTTCCAACCCCTTTGGAAATGTTTAAGACTTAGTGAAGTGCATAGTTTGCAATAATGATTAAAGCCTTCCCCAGTATGAATTTATGTCAGATATTGAAATAAATAATTTTCATATCTGACCTTGCTTGCGAATCTGTTTGTCCCTCCTAAAATAGTTGCTGGTCAAAGCAAGGGTTCTAATTCTTCTTCCCACCCTTAAAATATAAGAGCTATGAACAGAATACGCACAAAAAAAGGCTACACAGAGAGGGAAACTGCACATGGATGTAATGCATTTCTACAACCTACAACCTTATCTACTTGATGTGACAATAATAACATTATCATTCTTTTCTTTCGTAGTGCGAAACAGATTGATGTAAAATAAACCTTGATATGGCATCCAAGCCTAATAACTTTGGATTCAGTTTTTTGAGAGGTGTTAGAAAAATACATCTTCGTGATAAAATTAATTTATTCGTGAAAAGTGTGATGGAAGTCCACTTCCTGATGTTAAGCCTCTTCTTATTGTGTATCAATGATAAGATGCTTTCGGAATTTTGATTTTCTAGTCGGTTTTGTGGAACTCAGTGCATCAACATGGATTTTCAATTGCTAGAAATGTGAGGTAGCTAAGGTTCTTTTGTTCGAGTCTTCCTCCACAATGACAAAAATAAGAAAATAACAAACATTCGTGGACTGTGTTTGAGGTCGATTATTATAGTACACAAACATACTACTTCAAAGCAATTAAATATGCTGAGCACGATCAGTTACACTTCTCAACTATACAAACTAATTAAATATCCTTTAGCTCCTCAATTCAAAATTGGATATCCATCCAAGTTAACAATAGTAAATTAATCTCAAAAAACAATTAAAATCGGTGGAATATATTTATGTGTGTGTGTGGACAAGAGATATAAGGGTATCTCAACCCATATATAAAATGTGTTGGCATGAATATTACAATTAGATCAAACGATGTGCATGTATACCAATAAATCAAAAACCCTCTTATCAAACTCTTATATAACCCAAAAAAATTTATGAGACCATTTTGAGTTCGCTTATTGATGGATCAGTGACTCTGAATTATAGTTTGTGGCTAAGTACCGATGCTTGATCTAGGTAAATACTTAAGCAACAAATCTTGTTTGATTTCTGACTTCCATTACTACGCTTAGTATGATTATAGGTAATTTTACTGTAAGATTTCCAGCTTCCACGGTCCTCAGCTTATTAGACTTGTTTTGTATAAGTACTGCATTTTTTTTCATATTTATATTTGAATATCTGCAAAACAAGTATTTACATAATGATCAATTTAGATATCAATTTTTAAATAAAAAATTATTAATAAAATAAAATAATTATTATTATGAATAAAAAATTATAATTAGTTATTAAATTAATCATTAATTAATTTAGAATTAATTTATTTAATAAAACAAATCTCGGTAATTAATGTTGAATGATCAATATTTTGGTAGCTAAATTTTAAAAATTTATTTAAAAATTTATTATAATTTTTTATTTATAATTATGATTATTTTAATAATCAATTATATTTTATTTTATAAATTGATATCTAAATTAATTTTATAATAACTAATCACTCTTGATCACTCAAATTAATTATTATAACGAAACATTTTCTTATAATATATAATATATGACCAACAACTTACATTTCATTATTTCTTTAATGTCATATATCCTAGTCAAAGTGTTAGGTTCTTTATCCTTAGGTTTATCTTTTTATTCTCTTTTTTTCGATTTCCTCAATACATAATTAATCTAAAGGATGATATATAAGACATATCTGAATATATGATAACTAAGTTATTATATAATCCTATACAAATATATCTCGCCATCCAATAGTAGATATATCCAGAAGTTTCTAAAACATTATAATAAAATAAAATATCTACTACTGTATTTTAGAAGATTTACTATTTGCAATGAGATGTTATATCTTACATATGATCATCATATTTGCAATATAGGGTAATCTATTATTATTTCCTTTACTTTACAAAATTTAAAATGTACAACTATTAAAATAATCAATAAATCTTGCTTTACTTTTATCTTATAACATAAAGCAAGGAACTACAAATTACTTCATGTACATTTTTTAACTTCATCTAAGGTTATACATTATGAAAAAAATTGTTCTGTTTTACCTAATTCTTCGCTAAACTTAAAAAAGAAGAAAAACTTCAAGTCTTTGGGAGGATGATGAGACTAGACTGCCAAGTAATATTGATTTAACTTAAAAGTTTTAAAAATCTAACCGTCTAGAACCTTCAAATTCTTATTTCTCCATAAATATCAACATGTATATTAAATATATTAGGATTAAAATAAAAAAGAACTTACTTAATATTTTTTAAACTTCAAATTCTTGCTATAATTTATTTTATTATTCCAAGATGAAATCACCAAAAGCTGTTACCTACTATATACAAAAAAAACCTCAAGGTTAATTTGTTCATAACCAATAATCATTATTTTTTTCTTCTAAATTTGGGACTACTCTAGCCGTATAAGACTAATTTAGTGGGTCAATAAGTTTATGTATATTACTACAAAATACAAATTTCTTCATCTACTTCAGTCTTCCATAGATATGAAATCAAATGGACCTCTCATGAATCTAATTTAAAAAATGTAAATATCTCAACTTGGATTTGGATAAATAAATACTATAAAAAAGTTAATATTTTTTGTTAATTTTATTTTAAATTTTTTTCGTAAAAATACTTACAAATTTTATTATAAAAAAATTTACAAAAAATTACTAATTTTTTTATAAAATATTTTTTACAAAAAAATTTATTAAAAATACTTACAAATTTTATAATATTTTAGGACGTAATTATCTAAAAAAAATTATCTATCAATTAAAAATTAAAAAAAATAGAAAAAAACAATTTATAATTTTTTTAACAAATTTGAATTTAATTTTAGTTTATATGCTTTTTAAATCCAAATGAATTTTAAATCCAAGAAAAAAACAACTCAAACAAAAGAATTAGATAAAAACTATTTTTTGGAGTAAAAATGGAGTGCCGAAGAAAAAATGGGGTGCAATAAAAAAAAGATGAAGTTGGATTAGAAGTAAAAAAGAGGAAGTTGTCTCCGTTAAGACCAAGTGAATAGAAAAATAGAAAGAAAGATTATTTGAATTTACAGAAAGTAAAATATGAAGAAAATTTTATAATAAATTCAGTTGATATGATATAATAAGTTTAGTTTAATTGTATATTGATATATTAAAATTATAATTTACAAAATAAATTTTAAAATATATAAATTAAATTTAAAACAAATTTAAATTAAAATACAAATAAATTATCAAAGTTTAAATAAATAAATTTATTCTATTTATTATTTTAATATTTTTTAATTACTCTTTTTATTGTAATAATATGATATATTTATAAATATTTAATTATTATGTATTACATATTAATTTAAAAATATAGAACCCTTTCTTAATTGTTTTTTTGTCATTTAATATTTTCAAGCTTTAAGGATAAGGGTGAGACATAACATAACCAAGTGAATATTTTCTTCATGTCTGATCTTAACATAGCAGTCACGGCAAAAATGGAAAGTTGCAGTGTGGATAGGGAGAGGCTTGAGATGTTCGAAGTTGGACCATGCAAAGATGCTTACGAAATGGGTCTCTTAATCGGCCGAAGATTTTCCAAACTCATAAGGAGCAGAGTGGACACAGATCTCATTCTACAAAATCATCTTCGACCCTTTGCACTTGCCCACACACCTCATTCGGAATCACTTCTCAAAGCACTTTTTCATGCCAACAAAACCAAATTCCCAACCCATTGGGATGAACTCTTGGGGACTGCAGCAGGAAGCGGTGTGCCACTTCTTGATGTAACTGCAAAACCATGTTCTATACACAAATAATCAAATGCTGCAACATAACTTTGAGTTTTGTTACAACATAAATATTCAGTGTCTTGTTGATGTGTGTGTGCTTTTGCAGATTTTACTTATCAACTTCAGGAAGGAGATTCTGGCGTTTATTCCAAAAGAAGAGGCAAAAGGGGTCACTTTTGATACCTCAGATGATTGCTCCGATGTTGTTGTTGCCGGTGAATCTATGGCTGTTGTTGCGCACAATGAGGATGCAAATGTTGCTCTGGTCGGGCACACGTAAGCTTATAGATTCATTTATGTCTTGTCCTGGTTTCAGAATTCGAATAATTAAAACCGCTTTATGAGTGTTTTTTCTGTGTGGAATTGCAAACTGCAGCTACTTAATCAAAGGAATCTTGCCGAATGGACTCTTCTTTGTTGGTTATACTTATGCTGGGGAGCTTCCAAGCTGTGCATTTGGCTTCAATAGCCATGGACTGGTAAAAATTCCCAATTCACCAACTATCTATGCATGAGTCGAATGAGAAGAAAAAATCACTGTATCTAATAAATTATGTTCTTTATTTTTCTCCTAAAAGTAATTTTCTCAATTTAAAACATGTAGTGCAATGAATTTAAGGATTTACCATGTAATTAAAACGATAATTCTTAGAGATTATGTACTATTTACGATTCACAGGCATTTACTCTGGATTCCGTACCCCCGGCCGAAGATGAAATTGTGGCTGGTGGTATTGGGCGGAACTTCATTTCTCGAGACCTTCTTGAAGCTACAAGCATGGATGATGCACTGAGGGTAAGAATTTGCATCCTTTTCATTTCCATGTTATTGAGTTCGTAAGTTTAATATTTTTTTGTTGTGTCGTTGTTTCGTCAGAGGATCCAATCGTCAGAAGTTTCTGTGGGGCATTCTTACAACCTGATAGAAACAAAGAGCCGCAGGATTTTTAACGTTGAAACTGCATCCAGGAATCGGATTTCAGTTTATGAGGTCGGGGAAAAACCTTTCTTCCATGCAAACATGTACCTCCACCTTCCTATTAATCAGGCAAGTGATACGAAATCCTGTTTTACATTTGTTTGATTCAGACATCTTCGTACAAATCACATGCATATGCTTGGAAGTGTCTCAATTCACTTCACCAATAAAAGAACTGAACTATGCATGAGTGTAACATGTGTATCTCAAAATAAAACATCATTTGGATTTCATTGAAAGGTGCACGATGAGAATTCGATGAGCAGGCAGAAAAGAGCATCTGTTTTGTCAAAAACGTCGAAAGGGGATTTCCTGTCACTTCTGGGAGATATGGAGGACAAAAACTACCCCATCTACATGACAGGTAGATCTCTAAATCCATTGAAGTCCATATACTCTTGATGATGACTTTTTCTTTCCCCTGTTTTCAGGTCCATTACTTCACACCCTTTGTACTGCCATTATCGATCTGGACGAACAGACATTGTCAATTATTGAAGGGAATCCAAAAAAGAGTGCTGTTTCACATGTTTTCTCTATCGCCCCTCAAAAGTCACCATGATTCTGAAGCAGCCAAAACGTTATTAGAACCTGTTACTGTTACTGAAGTTCCCATTTTATGCTGTTTCATAGAGGCCCAAGATATGTGCCCATAGCAGCAACCTCATCACAAAGGGACCTTATACATTCTTGTTATCCAAGCTTTGGAAATGTTCAAACAAGTGAAGCATCTTCTGCCATGGATCTCACATTTTATCATCAACGTTGTCACTTTAAACCATCAATGTTATGAGACAACATTTTGGGATGTTTCCCGTCGAATACTAATTCATCAACATATTGTCATTGGTTGGTTAGGCGGTGACAATTCGAATACATGTAACTAAGATTAAATTGGGCTCTTGATTTTTGGTCCAAAGAATCGACCCATTGGATCTATATAATTTCATCCTTCTTCTTCCTGCACTTTTGTAATTTCATCCTGTACCCCCACACATTTTAAAATTTTAATACTTTCTTTTCATTTTGAGTTCCAAATATACAATATAAAAACGTTTTAGAATAAACAATTCGAAATACAAAAAAAAAATGTATTCTGTGGGGGAGAAAAAATTGTGCTTGACATGAGAAGAATTGAACCTGTTTACCCTAAATATCAGATTCATTTAATTTGAGCCACAAACGGGCTTTTCACGACTATGGATTGAAAATTTGTGGTTATAAGAGAAACTTTATTAGGATTGCTCACTTCAGTTTTTCAATATATACTAATAATTGACATAGTTCATAATAGATTCTTTGTATCGATATTATATGTAAAAAAAATAAAAAATGAGTTGAAACTTTAATATACAATAATTTTTACTTCTGTAATAACAGTTTATAATCTATAGTTTATACCACTATGTAATGGATCATATCGTAAAGGTTATTGATTACATCTTAATAATAATAATATTAATATTAATATTAAATACTATGAAAGATCTTCGTATTCTTTTCTGTTCCAACCACATTCTGAATAAAAGGGTGCCTTTACATCATAAGATGAAGGCTATAGTTTATTAATTCAACCATTCATTTATTGTTAATACCAATATATCACTTTTTATTGGTCACCAAGACCACTGATATTATGACAAGTATGTCAACGTTTTAGGTCAACGACTTCAATTAATTTACTGAAAATAAAAATAAAAAAAATGTTCCTTTGAACCACGACTTGGTGAAAATAATACAATAAGAAAACTCATGCATATATATAATGTTTTTAGATTAGGGGTAAAAGTACACTTTTCAGATTTATGATTTCACTGGATGGCCCATTAAAGTTTAAATTAGGCAGTATGAGCTTTTAAAACACAATTGATCTATGCTCTTAATTTGTCACAATAAATTTATTTTCATAATTAAATTATTTTATCCTAAATAAAAAAAAAAAACTCAGCACGACACAGCTATTCTCCAAACCTGTCTGAATTTTGACCAAATTTTTTTTTCAATAATTAGGTATTGATATTATAGATAATTTCAATTTTTTTAATGGAACATGAGAACTAATACATACTTATTCCCATTTCAATGTTTTAAATTACTAAAAAAACATTTTTAACTTTTTAGGTTATATACAAAATTATGTATTAACTTTTTTTATTTGCTGATAAAAAGAAAATCCTTTTTTATTAATTTCGTAAGTTATTTTTGGAATATATATGTTATTTTTTTCCATTTTTTATAACTATTTTATATTTATCTAATTTTTATTCAATATATTTTGTATTCATATAATTATAATTTATTTTTTTAATATTTGATGTTAAAAATTTAATATTAAATATTTAATAAAGTTTTTTTTTAAATATTAACTACAAAACTTTGTTTAACCTATAGACACAAGACGAGCAAAATGAGAAAACAAAATAGTAATTATGTCAATCATGTAACACAAAAATTAAGAAAAAAAAATTAAAAAAATACTAAATAATCAATACATAAAATAAATATTTGAAAATTAATTCAAAGTTGATAAACAATATAGCAAAACAGAATAATAACTACATCAATCAATCACTTAATCATTTTTATTGAAATAATAAAAAAAAAGTGTAAGAATTTTAAATACCGTTAAAAAACTAATAGGAAAGTTATATCTTAATTTTTCAGATTAAATGAAAATAAAAAGTTAATTTTTGTTGAAGATGATATTAATCCGTTTCATAAATTATTCTCGTACTTCATTATTGTTGATTCTTGTTATATCCCCAATGAAATGTAGATTAAAAAAATAAAATAACCCTACCAGATCCCAGAATATATAAAACCAATTATTTCTAGGAACATTATTAATTAAGTGTAATAATAGAAGTAACCAGTTGTAACCTACTTATCCCTGTCTCTGGATTCTTTATGATATCATCGGAGGTAGATGAAGCCGAATCCAAACAAAAATTCATTTAAAAACCGGACCCAATGACCACAGTTACGTGGTGCTGTGAGTATGTGGAATTTGCAACACTCACCAACCCTTATTCCAAGGACTCATTTTTGCCACTAAATTCAAGATTTACCTAACACCACCTACCTCCACTAACTAACTTATGGCTCCCAACATGCAAATAAAAATGAAAAATGAGTATATCTTAATTATTCTGTTAAAAATACGTTGTTAAAATTCATTACCTTTGCAAGAATATTATATTTTTACCTTCTCATTTAAAAAAAAATGTTTTATTAAGAAATATAACTAGGGAAACATTTATTAGAATATTAACTTTTCAAAAAACGCTTTCTAAAAACAAATACCAAATATAAAAAGTGAATACTTGAAAGGAAAGACACTCCCTTAACAGGGCATATAAATGTCCTTCAATGGAATTAACAGATACAACTTCATTTTCAGCCATCAGCGTCGGAAGTTACACATCAATGTAAATGGACATTGTGGAATAAAGATGTGGAAGAAGCTTACTTCTTTTATTCTCTAATTATTTTACGCATCTCTCTTGTATAATAATACACTATTCAATTGAATAAATGTGTGGCTAACAGAACCAGGTTGAATAGGAAAATAAGGGTACTCATTTTTATTTTTTTTCAATTTGCGCTTGAAATATTATTTTATTAACCTAGAATAAATACATAAATAAAACAAATCTTTTAGCATGAATAATTGGACGATGCAACTAAACAGAGGTTAGATGTATTCAGCTCAATTAATTAATTCGTAATTTTTTAAACTTTACTCACAATAGTAAGAGATATATACTATATTTAGTTATTATTTGTCAATATAAAAGACCAGTCTCATAGTTATAAGAATTAATATTCTAAATGGCAAAAAGTTAAGGAACATTAAGACTAATTGAATTGGTATGCCATTTTCTTTGCTAAACTGAGGTCAATTGACATTGAGTATTGAGTACGTAGTTGTTTGTTTCTATACTTAAAAAACACTTAGAAAAACAATTTAAGATCCAAGCATGTGTGATTTTCCAACGTATGAAAAGTTGTTTTCATCTTAGCATGTTCAATGGGTACCTATTGACAAAGTTTAATACGAATACATTAGATTTTTTAAGTATACTTGTTAGCTTTTTAACTAAACATGGCCAAAAAAGTCTTGTAGATACCGATGCATAACATAACATCATTGAAAACGTACATCATTGTGCTTTTACCTCTTTACTGCTTCCTACCAATTGTTTTGGAGAAATTGCAAAATCATTATAAAAGGACACTAGAACTATGCAAGAACCTCACACACAAAGTCCCAAAAGTGTTCTTGGCTATAGAACACTCTCGTGTGTTTCTCTCCCTCTTTACTATAATGGGTGCGAAAGTTTCCTTCATCATTTTGTTTATGCTCCTTATAATTGCTTCATGTTCAGGCAAGAGGAAGCAATACACACCATGCAAAAGCTTGGTCCTCTTCTTCCACGACATCATTTACAATGGAAACAATGCAGGCAATGCAACCTCTGCAATAGTAGCAGCCCCAGAAGGTGGTAACTTGACCAAACTGGCGAGCCAGTTCCACTTTGGAAACATAGCGGTTTTCGATGACCCCATCACGTTCGACAACAACCTTCACTCAAAACCCGTGGGAAGGGCTCAGGGCTTTTACATCTACGACACCAAAAACACTTACACTTCGTGGCTTGGTTTCACCTTTGTTCTTAACACCACTCAGCATCAGGGAACCATCACTTTCGCCGGAGCTGACCCCATCATGCAGAAAACTAGAGACATCTCAGTCACTGGTGGCACCGGCGATTTCTTCATGCACAGAGGAATTGCCACCATTATGACCGATGCATTTGAAGGCGAAGTTTATTTTCGACTTCGTGTTGATATCAAGTTCTACGAGTGTTGGTGATGTTAAAACTCCCTGCTGAATAAAGTAAAGGCTTCTTTTACGTTCAACTTCATCAAATGTTATTGGATATTGTACCTTTCTCTTCGCAGAGATTTTCTTCTAACAATGTAATGTACCACTTTGGATTTCAACTCGGAATTCCTAGAAATAATTGAACCTAATTAATGAAATCGAGTACTCGAATTTATTATAGTCACCGATTTTATATTGACACGTGCTGGAAAGAAATTCTTGGTGGAATAAAACCAGTAAGTCAGAAGTGTTCTTACGTGATGTGGGGAAACACTTGAGTTGACACGTATGTGCTAGCAATTAATGCAACAAATAGTTTTTCAGGAAAGTCATGTGTATTTGGTGGGGTGTACTATTTCAAGCATGAAGTTCAACTTCTCTTGAAACAGGGCAAAAAAAACTGAAATTCGTGCTCGAGAAACGATAAACTTTAGAAACAGACTTTGAAACAAGGTGTTTTGCCTTAGGAGTTTGATGGATTTTAAATGCATTTAAAAGAATATGTACATTTAATTGTATCAGGAGGAATATGATGAAAATAAAAATGGAAGTTTACTGAAGATTGGTATAATTTTGTTGCCATGGTTTGCAGAACCAAACATCAAATCACATTGAAGCCAAATCCATGGACCGGGAATGTGGCGTCATTGGTTGTTTCATGCTTTGGAATAGAAATCCGAACATATCTAGTTACACATGCAATAAAAGAATTTGGATCTTTAATTGGAAGCTTTCATATGTTACAGCAATTCGTAATAGCTATTACAAGAAACAGAGTTTGTGGTCAATCACCTTGAACCCCCAATATTGAGAATCGTGACGCATATCAGATTTTTCTTGGTTTTTCAGCAGAAAAGTGAATTGTTTCATCTATCTAAACACACCATTAAGGTCTTTAGACCGTCTAAGACTACATGATAGTTTAAGATCTTTTGTTGGTACAGAATTTTCTACACCTTGATAAATTCATCAATATTAATGGGTCTGTCTTTATAAGATGTAATGATATCAAATTGTCTATTTTATGTCATAATTTAACTTCCACATAATACAACTTTCTTCATCTTTCATAAAAGGGGCTTCAGTTTCAGCTATTAAAACTCTGTTTACATAATTTTCAGTTGTTTAAATTTTATTTACAGAAATTAGTTGTGATAGTTCTTTTTATATAAATAATATTTTATATTAACATTTTCACATATGTGAGCTAAGCGTTAAGTAAAAAGAAACCGAGATAATAAAATATTAAAATTGCAAAAATCAGGAACTGTTGTTATTAATAAGAAACTTTCCTCACAATCGAAGAAAGATTCAAGAGAAAAGTATAAATTGATTCTATTTTAATATAATTATAATTATTTTTTTGTTGTTATAAAATAAATACTTCAAATAAAAAGGTTAAAATAATAAATAAAATAGATTTTGATATTTTATGAAATAATTTATTTTAATATATTTTTATTTTGAAATATAATTTTTATATTAATTTTTTTTTTATTTTACAAATTATTTTAATACCAAATTGTTTTTAAAAATTTATTTTACAAAATATTTTTTATTAAATCAATTAATCTTTCCACTTATTTTCTCTCATTTTCTAATATAGTTTCTTTAATCTAAATAATTTTACTATTCACTATGATTATTTTTTCTTTTCTTTCATTTCGAACCTCCCATTCGGTCTTGACATCATATTTCCTTTATGCTTTTCTTTCTTTTATCTCAGTTCCTTGTGGAGTAACTTGTTAGATTTAAATGATATAATTTGCCGTAATTTTAATTACATTCCAATATTATCTTACTCATAAATTAAAAAAAATTAAGATATTATAATATAATATTTTAAAAATATAATAAAATCTAATAATAAGTTATTATATCATAAACTAAAATTTTAAAAATATTTAATTTCAATCTTTTAATAAAATAACCTATTATGATACTATGATGGAGCACATATCGCACAACAACTCCACATGTAATGATTCAACACAGATCAATGTCCACTTAAAATTTATAATTATATATATATATAGTAAGTAGGAGTAACCACTCCGACTTAGATAGTCCCAACATCCACTTAATCTCTTCTTTCTAATCTGAAATTTTAGAGCATTAAATATTAGTTGGTATATTTTAATCAGCAAAATTAAACTTAAAAAATACTTTATTAGTTTATTAACATTTGATAATTCATAAGACAGTGATCCATTTCATTTATTAAAACTAAAAAATGAATCTGAGTTTTGGAGTTGGAGGTGAGATGTTTGCTTTGTGGCTAGCTAGACGCAGCACCAACCAGAAGCAGGTCCAGTTCTTGTTGCACCAAAAACACGTTTACTACTTTATTATTTGGTTCAGTCACTCTGGACCCCTTTTAAGTCTTGTGCGTCCAATCATGTCGCATGCCGTGGACACAAAGCAACCAAAAAACTAAGCATTTTTTCCGTCTTATTTTCTTTTTGCCTCATAATAACGATTCCTTTAAAGCCAAGCCTAACAATGCTAGATACACAAAAAGAAGTTCTCATGTAAGAGAAATCTCACACCAAAAGAGTATAAGCAGAGTTATTCAACGTTCACCTAAAGCATTATAATAATAAGAAGTTGCTAACCTTCTACAACATTGCTTCAAATAACTAGGTTGTCCAAGTTAAACTTGAAAGTCTAAGTCTTTGCACGGGCATATATATTTAATTAAACGTAACTTTGCTTTATGGTTAAAGTCTGGACTCTGCGTGCTTATAAATTTCAAGCAATATTTCCATAATTGGGGCATCGGTAACAATGGAAATAACGAGGTTCGTTTTTTCTCTCTTCTTCTTGCTAATGATGGCGGTGGGATCTTCGGGTTCTCCGACCCATTGGAGAAGAAAAAGGGTTCGTGAGCCGTGCAAGAAGTTGGTGTTCTATTTCCACGACATAATCTACAATGGTCATAACTCCAAGAACGCAACTTCAGCCATTGTGGGATCACCCGCATGGGGAAACAGGACCATACTTGCAGGGCAGAACCATTTCGGCGACCTGGTTGTGTTCGATGACCCTATCACCTTGGACAACAATCTGCACTCAGCAGCCGTAGGACGTGCCCAAGGGTTCTACATTTACGACAAGAAGGAGATTTTCACGGCTTGGCTTGGCTTCTCCTTCGTGTTCAACTCGACGGAGCATAAGGGTAGCATCAACTTCGCAGGTGCAGACCCTTTGATGAACAAAACGAGGGACATTTCGGTGATTGGAGGGACCGGTGATTTCTTCATGACTAGGGGTGTGGCCACTCTCTCTACGGATGCATTTGAAGGGGAGGTTTATTTCAGGCTTCGTGCGGATATCAACTTGTTCGAGTGTTGGTGATTAAGCTGATTGGAACAATCTTCTCTGATCAGGGTTTCTTGTTTTGTGTCATTTGTGTAACCTTTTTTCCTTTCCTTTCCTTGATGATGTGTTGGAGGAATACGACGTGGGAGTTCTGTTCTGTTCTGTCTCCACGGCTTAAGGTCGACGTTGTCATTTTTCCTACTCATCAGAACTAATTGAATAATGCAAAAACATCAACATTTTTCTTGGACCAACATTTCTGTTGATTTTCTTGCCTTGCCTTTCTTGGTAAAAAATTTGGATCGTTACAGTATTTATTAGAATCATGATATATTAACACCTAAAATTAATTGTAATTTTGTACTTGAAAAAATAAACTTTAGTACCCTCTCATTAAACATCGCGCAACAACCTTAACAGAAGAAAAAGAAAATTATTTAGTGGTTAATATGAACTTAAATATTGACTTCACATTTTTGTGATGGATTATGATAAGATCTTCCATATTCTAAAAATTTACAACGTGACACTATTTTATATACACACATTTATACCTATTTTAATTATATATTGAAAAAAATTGTGTTTTATTTTCATTATTTAAATGATTTTCTTTAATTGTAATAAATTAGATTCCATCTATATATTTTTATTTAATTTGATTTTTTTTATTATTTTAATTATAAATTTTTCTGTACAAATTTATTGAAACTTTGTATAGAAAGATATACAAATTTGATTTTCCATAATTTATCTTTTATAGTTAAGTTTATAGATCTAATTAGAGTTCATATTTAGATTTATGTTTACATGATTAGAGACTATATGTGCTCTAATCAAACAAACTAGAATGGTTTGTTAAGCCTTTTTGGTTATAGAAATTATTTATGATTTTTTTTTCTCAATTGTAGGATTGTCTTTCTTTTCTCATTTATGCTCTTTGTTTTTTCATCCATGAATAATCAAATTTTGAAGTTTATTAAATTTCAAAAAATATGTTAGGTATTACTGAAATTTGACATCCCAACAATAATAACACCCAAAAAGTCTAACAATAGTCATCATATGAAAAATTTATTTAAAAAATTAAAACAAAACATGAGGGCACGACAACAAATTCACAATAAAAAATTGACAAAAAAATAACTGTTATCGATTTACAAGGAACAATAAAAGCGACACAAAAATTACAAATATTGACAAGAAAAGAAGTTAAAAATAAAATTTTCAAGTTATATATATAAAATAAAACCAAGCTATAACCTTGTTCAATTTGTGTCTAAAACACTAAACTTCTTGGGCGATGTGATGAATAATTTATTGGATAGAAGATTAAAGTATGAGCATTAAGAGGCTACATCTTAACTTTTTTTCATATTTTTAGATGTATAGGTAGCCTCGTAAGTCTACAATTGTTGTGGCTCAATTTATCCTATTCTATTTTGGTGGACAAAATGTGGACGACAAACCAATTCACATCGTTACCCCTAAGAATATATTTAACTTGCGACATCATTTATGATTTTCAAATAAGTGGAAGTTTATACCATATTAATAAACAATACATATTTATTATACCACATTGCATTTAGTTTATTTATATATATAATTAAGATACTATAAGATTCAAAAATAAATAAAAAATTGAAACATAACTAAAATATTTTTAATAAAAATAATATATAATATAAAATTAGAAATAAACATTACTGGCTTAAATTTTGAAGAATTTATTTGTTAAAATAACAAATATTAGATATTAGTCTTTTTCAAACCAATATGTAAATTAACCTGAGCAATAATAGCTTATAATTTTTGTATTAAAAAAAGTTGAAGTCGTTAAAACTCGTTTTCAATTCTAATTATTAAAATTTCTTATTGTTTTTAATAAAATAAAAAATTAAAAGATAAAAAAAACTCAAATATAAATTTTCTATTAGATTTTTAAGTGTTAATTTTCTGTTATGCTTATTGACTTTAATTTTGATATTTTAAAATATATTAAATAAATATTAATATACCAACATTATATTTTTGGTATATTTTTAATGTACAAGAGGATATGAGAAAAAATCTTTTAAAAAAATCTGGGGTCAAACAACTCACTCTGTAACGATAAAGGAAGATTTTTTTTATATATATACAAATTGAAAAAAAATATTAATATTTAGTCAGTTTTTATGTTTTGTTAGTAATTTTCTGTATTATCATGTAAACATTATAACATCTAAATTAAAAATTGTTCAAAGAAACGAGATTGTATTTTGAAAGTAAATGAAAAAGAGAAAGTGGAAAGTTTGATTGATTTGAAATTTTACCAGACACTTTTACGATTACCACGCCTTTTTGCAATGGGAAAAATTGAGTTTACCTAGGAAATAATAAAATAATGAAACATGGTGTACATACGAGGCAATTAACCCAATATACAGTTGGAGTGGAATTTCAACGACAAGACAACGCTCTCTCACAACACCAAAGAAACTCTTGCTCTGTTTTCTTCTGCCATTGCTATGAGTTCAGATGCGATTAGTGAACGAAGTGCATCAGCCGTGGTACGTTTTCCCTTCTTTTTTTTTTTTTCACTCAGTTGAAACCCTAAGTTAACCATAGAAGTATATCTTTAAACTTTAAATATACTTTGTAATACTTCTGGAACTTTCTGCTCTTCTTTCCGTCTTTCCAGATTCGATTTCCTTAGTATCGATTCAATCCTAACGTATGAATGTGTGATATAGCAATTATTGAATAAGCATCGCTTTTCTCCAACTTTTGACTGTGAAAGGAGAATGCGAAGTGAAAATGAGATCCGTTGTTTCGAACTCGATCGTCAATGTAACTGTGGATCACTAGCCTGGAAATGAGTCAGGGTTTTGTTGTGTAGTTCTGGAATTTAGAAGGCATTGTGGCAATCACGTGCATCATTTATTATATTTTGCAGCATCAGAAATCGAGAACGAAATGCAAGTTGTTGTGTGGAGAGTGTGGTCAGTATTTGCTAAGTTGGTCGAAGCTTAGAAAATGAAAATGAAACTGTTCCCGTACATAAACCGCTATAAGTAGATGATTTTTATTCAACACTTGTGTTCTTTTGCACCTCTTTTTGTCTTTTATTATCTAATGGAAAATGAGCAAATTACACTTGTTGCATGCTAGTGCAGAACAAGATGAAATAGGAAAGAGAAGCATTGAACATCTATATAATCTATTTTGTTCTCAATTTTAACCTGAAGTTTGTTCTATTGAACTTAAAGACCTTGTATGTGTGTATGACATCTTTTTTTTTTCTCTGTTAACAGGTAGAACGGAAGTTTCAATATAGACAACTTTTATTTTTGGCATACCAAAGTTTAGGCTTTTTGTTTGGTGACTTGAGCTTATCGCCTCTTTATGTCTATCAAAGTATATTTTCCGGAAGACTGAAACATGTCCAGAATGAGGATGCAATATTTGGCGCATTTTCTCTGATCTTTTGGACTCTTTTAATTATTTCTTTGTTGAAGTATGCACTTATTATGTTAAGTGCAGATGATAATGGCGAAGGTAAGAGCTATTGATTTTATTATGCTGTCAGACTAGGTCCTTTTTAACTCATTACTATAATTATTGTGGTAATACTAATACATTCAACTTTAACAGGTGGAGTTGTTGCTTTGTACTCACAGCTTTGCAGAAGTGCAAAATTATGTTTGCTTCCTAATCATCAAGCTTCCGATGAGGAGCTTTCTACGTATCGCAAGCCTGGCTCCTCAAATGGAAGTATACCTTCCTCGCCTTTGAAAAGATTCATTGAGAAACACAAGAATACAAAGATGGCTTTGCTTATTTTTGTTTTACTAGGTGCTTGCATGGCAATTTGTGTTGGTGCACTCATGCCTGCCATTTCTGGTAAGGATACAGTTTTCTCTCTCACACAAATATGTGATTGTGTCTGGTGGGAAACCTTAGTTGATTGAAGTTTTATTGTTGTATTAGCTCTATTTGTACCTCTGCTAATAAAAATTCTTCTGTAGTTCTTTCATCCGTTGAAGGCCTGAAAATTGAAGCAAAGATTACAAATAAAAGTAAGTGGAAAAGATCTAATCTCAACTGACATGCTTGTTATATGACACTGGTCCTATATTCCTTCATTAAAAAATATTATGTAAATTTCAATCTAAACATTTGTATTTATCATTTCACAGGTATGGTGTCTTGTATTTCTTGTGTTCTACTGATTGGACTCTTTGTCATGCAACATCGTGGCTCCTACAAGGTTGCGTTCGTGTTTCCTCCTGTAATCATCCTATGGCTACTGACTATTTTCATGATTGGCATTTACAATATCATCAAATGGAACCCAAAAGTATATCAGGCTCTTTCTCCATATTATGTATACAAGTTCTTTATGCTTACAGGAAAAGATGGTTGGACTAACCTTGGAGGAGTATTTCTATGCGTTACAGGTCTGTATCTCTTTCAAAATTAAAGTTCTGCTTAAGCCTTATTCTTGCCAAATTCGTTATGTTTTTCTTGTCATCTACAGGAACTGAAGCTATGTTTGCAGACCTTGGTTACTACAGACAAACACCTGTAAGGGTATGTGTGGCCAATAAGTACTATGTTGGTTTTTGACTTCATGGTTATTTTGCAATGTTTTGTTCATAACTGACCCTTCAAATAGATACCTAAGAATGATTACTGTTACTTTACTAAATGTTTTGTAAGGGGTGGTGATGATTTCTTTTAGTCAGTAATAGCATGTGTAATATGTTGTAATATACTTTTTAGACTTTAACTTGGTGTTTGTGCCTGTTCTATGAGACAGTTGATGATATTTTGCTTTGGAAGAACTAAATATCAGATAGAAAGCTACTACAAAGAAGGAATAATACAAAGTAATGTGTATTGCACGTATGAATTAGTATTGTAAAAGACAAACCTTTGTTTAAAATGATGGACATGCATAACAAGTGAAGGAGTATTGGTTTTGTTGAACTGTAGGTCCATGACATCTAGAAAGTGATTCTTGGTTTGTTAACGAGGAGTTTGGCTAAAGTGGGATGTGTGAAATCAAAATTTGAGTTGATTTATCTATTGGGCAATGTAGTTCACATAATTTGCCTTATCTGTGGCATATTGATTCCTCATTTAAAACAGAATGGAAACTTTTTTGAAAATGATTGTTGTAACTCTTATTCTATCGTGTTACTGTGCAGGTTGCATTTTATTGTATCATTTACCCATGTCTAGTTCTTCAATACATGGGGCAGGCGGCCTTCCTTTCCAAGAATTTATCTGCAGTACCTATAAGCTTTTATGCTTCTATTCCAGGTCAGTTAATGTAAATACTAAGAATAAGAATAAAATATCCCAAATAGGCCTTCTCGTGGAATTCTAGAAGATTGTGGATTGATATTATTTGCCTTCAGACAAATGAAAATATGAGTGTCTTGGCCACTTACATTGTTTCAAATGTCTCCCAACATTCTAAGCAGTAGTACATTGAACTGGTGATAAACTGGGGTTCTTTGAATGATCGAGTGTGTTCTAATTTCTATCTTTGTAATATGTGAAATTTGAAGTATTATCTTTTTGTTCCCTGTGTCATTAGTTGTCCATTATGAACTGATAACAGCACTACAATTTGACCTGGTTCTTGGCCAATTTATGAGGAATATCTGAGAGATAACTCTCACAAAGTACATTTAGACTTTAACTTAACTCTAAACAATCAGTACTTATATGCTATAGTTTGACTGTATCTAATTGACGTAAGATCTCCAACATATCTCCCTCTTGGGGAGACTGAACATCTTGAACAGACTAGATATTTGTGCTGGTTCAGTAACAGGTGACGTGATAAACCTAATAAGCCTTACTATTGTAGGCTTTGATGCCATTTTAGAAAGTGGATTTAGGCGTAACTCTATCTTGCAAGGTGAAATTTGCATCTATATATATATATATATTATAATTTAGCCATATTTGAAGTCAATGTGAGATCTCTAATAATGACTTTAACCTTAGAGAATTCTTTTTGGGGTGGATGTTTTACTGTGTTTTTATAGCTTGTTGTCATTGAAGCCTAAGTTTTTCTTATGTTACTTGAGAAAATAAAGAAAAAAGATAACAAAATGGGATCATTTATGCAGCAAGCTTACATTAATGGTAAATAAAGCAAAATAGTTGAGTTGGTAATAATGCCTTGCCATATGATTTTTATGAGACTGCTGTACTTGTTTTCAAGTCTCCAACATGTATTTCATTTTTTTTTTTCATTTTTGTAGATATTCTCTTTTGGCCAGTATTTGTGGTGTCTGCTTTGGCGGTTATAGTTGCAAGTCAGGCTGTCATTGCTTCAACATTCTCTGTAGTCCAACAATGTCATGCATTTGAATGTTTCCCTCGGGTTAAGGCAGTACATTCCAGAAGGTGGATCCCTGGCCAGACATATATACCAGAGATAAACTGGATTCTTATGATAATCAGCTTGGCTGTGACATTTGGTTTAGGAGACAAGAACCGTATAGGATATGCTTATGGTAAGTTGGCGGATTCGAGAATTGTATTGTTAGATTAAATCACTATTAGACAATGGAACAAACGATTCCCCTATTACACAGATTTAATAATGTGTTCTAACTTTCTGTCCTGAGTTGTCAACATGAAAGTTACTATTTAACATTCTAACACAACTGCCACTAACCCTCAATTCCCATCGTAGCTTGTCTAAAAATTATGTTATTTATAGCATATATTATCTAGTTAATAATAGTTTGAGTTCCTTTATATTTCTTTTATCTAATATGCTATTTATTTCAATATTATTTGATGTTAGTTGAAGCTTTTAGACTTCAAAATCAGTGTGTATCATTACATTCCACTGATGTGTGTGTGTATCTGAAGAATGTGTATATATATATATATATGAGTAATTGAAAATGCAACTCTTGAGAAACCAAAGATAAAGAGAGGCGTGTGACATACTAGGTACAACAAAAGACTATCATTATTCAACACTCCCCTCTCATTATAGCTTATAAATTATATGCATCAAGTTTACAACATGTAAACTCAATTAGGGGTCCTCTCTAATGATTTAGTAAAAATATTTGAAAGTTGATCATTGGAATTGATAAAATGACACTCAATCTCGATATATTTAGTTCTTTCCCAAAAAACAAAATTAGATACAATGTGCACAGTTGCATGATTATCAGAATATAACTTCATTGTAAAATTTTAGTAGCATCATCCCCTGTAATCATTATGTCATGAACATAAACAACAGGTAGACACATTGCCTATGAGAATAATGGCAATAGAACATTGAATGTTATATATTTTACTTCGTTCAGCCCAAATTCCTATACTATATGACCAAACTTCCCAAACCAAGCATGAGGGTATTGCTTGAGACCATAATGAGATCTCTACAGTTTGTAAACTAAGTTAGACTCCCCGTGAGTAACAATTAGGAGGTTGCTTCATGTGAATCTCGTTTTCTTGCTCTCCATGATGGCAGAGATTTTTAGTGGTCAATGGTGAATGACAACCTTAGCAAGAAAAAGCTGAACAATAGTGATTTTGGCCACAGGAGAGAAGATATCACCATAATCAAGGCAATAAATAGATTTGAGTGTATTTCTTAGCCATCAACCTAGCTTTGAGACAATTAACTTTACCATTACGCTCAACTTTAATGATATAAACTATCAACAACCAACTGGTTTCTCACTGGCACGAAGTGGAATCAGATTTCATGTAACCACTATTAAGAGCCTACATTTTAACAATAACGGTTTGTTGCCATTTAGGATTATCAAGTGCTTTACATTTCTATGAACAATGTGTGAAGATAGATACATAGGAAGCATATAGATGATGATAAACGAAAAAATTGTAAATGGGATGAGTTTCAAGAGAATTAAATACCTTTCATAAAGGCAATAGGCCAACCAACATCATCATTAGTAGTCTTTGCGGTAGGGTTGTCTAATGGTGAAGGACATGAATCAGGTCACTCTGCAAATGTTGGTGAATGAGGTTGTTAGGTATTTGTATTTGTTGTTTGGTATACTAAGGGGATGGAAAAACTGCAGGAGCACTATTTGTTGGTGAATGAGGTTGATTTTCTTTTGGAGTATAGAACAAATTGAAAATAAGGGATAAGTAGCACTTGTTGTAAGGAGACAAGTTCTTCTGTAGAGGGAGAGAAGAAATGAGTCTCTTCAAAAAAGGTAACATCAATGAACATGGAATACTTTCTTGACTTTGGAGATAGAATTTATAGCCTTTTTAAGACGAGAATATCCTAAGAAAACACAGTTAGTAGCTCTAGCAATCAACATATCCATGTTTGGGGAAGCATAATGAATAGAAAATATACACCCAAATACCCGAGGGGGAATATGGAATGAATAGCCACTCTCATTTGGAAAAGGGAGTGTGGGATTTGATTGACAAGAGAAGAAGAGGACATTCTACTTATCAGAAAACATGCAGTGAGAATCACATCACTCCAATGGTGTACAGAAACATTAGCATTAAACATTAGGGGGGGTGTAGTTTCCATCAAGTGTCTACTTTTTCTTTCAGATATTTGGTTTTGTTGAGGTGTGTGAGGACTTGTAGATTGATGTAGAATGCTACGTGAAGATAAGGATGGTAGTTTGAAGAAATTTTCTTTTGGCTTTATTGCTTCTAAAATATTTAATAGTTTTCCCAAACTGATTCTTGATGTCATTGAAGAAAGACACAAAAGTGTTTGAAATAGATTCTTGATATAGATATAGGTGTGTGGTTTTAGATTTGAAAATCACTGTTTCACTAGGTTCCACTGATGTGTATTTTTATATATAAATCTAAGTAATTGAAAATTCAACTCTCAGGAATCAGATATAAAGGCTACTGCCTAGACATGCTCGGTAGGTACAGCTAAACCCAGCTGTATAAAAGGATATGCAACAATAGAGACCTTTATTCAACAATATTGGATTATGATTCATTAACACTGTAAAAAGCTTTACATTCTCAATATACAACGCCATATATTTCAAAAATAGAGGTAAAACCTTAGCTGGAAGTGAGAATTAGTATAATTTTGAAATGTTATCAACATAAGAACTGTGTAATCTGCATTTAATAATTTTATATCATGATTAAAAGAGCTCGCTAAAATAATAGCTTCCCAATAGGTTAGGCTTTGTTGATGATCTGGCAACACGATATTGGATCCTAGAGTTGAAGTTATGCTAGTGCTAGCCGTGAATAAACTTGTTTTACATTACTTATTATGTGTTATAGATGGTTCAATGATCGTGAGTAAAAATACATTAGTGTCCTGTGTAATTTTGTCATTCGCTGTTTTTCAACTCATGATTCTTAATAACATCATTTTTGTTTACAGGGATTGCATATCTAATTCTGTTGTTTGTGACCACATGTTTGACATCACTAGTCATCATCCTTGTATGGCATCAAAGTCCTATAATTGCTCTGGCATTTGCTCTGTTCTTTGGTTCGATAGAGATTATTTTCCTGTCATCCTATTGTACGAAAATCCCCAAAGGTGGCTGGATTCCACTTGTGCTTTCGGCGGTCTTCATGGTTGTTATGTATGTGTGGCATTATGGTTCTAGGAAAAAGTATCTACTTGACATGCATGACAAAATTTCGATGAGGTCCATCCTTGGATTAGGTCCTAGTCTTGGGATTGTTAGAGTTCCTGGAATGGGCCTTATCTACACTGAATTAGCTACTGGAGTCCCTGCCAGTTTTTCTCATTTCTTGACAAATCTGCCAGCATTCTACCAAGTGGTTGTTTTTGTTTGTGTGAAGACTGTACCAGTGCCTTGTGTGCCGCATGAAGAACGTTACCTGATTGGCCGAATTGGTCCCAAATCTTTCCGAATGTATCGTTGTATTGTTCGAAATGGCTATAAAGATGTGTATAGTCACGAAAATGATTTTGAAAATGACCTAGTGATGAGCATAGCTGAATTCATTCAATTGGAAGCAGAAGGTTCCTCTGGAAATGCAGAGGGTTCAGTGGATGGACGGATGGCAGTGGTTAGGACATCGGGGAAATTTGGGACACGATTGCTTATGTCCGAATCTTCTGCTTTTGAGGAACGCAACAATACTAATCTTCCTGGAGCTTTGACTCTTACTAGCAGTAAATCCCCGACATTGAAGAGGCTGCAGGCGATGTATGAGCAGGAGTCACCTGAGCTCAACACTGGACGACGAATTCGATTTGAGTTGCAAAATGTAATATATAAAGACCCACGCGTTAAGGAAGAACTCATGGAACTTGTAGAAGCCAAGCGCACTGGAGCAGCGTATGTAATAGGTCATTCTCACGTAAAGGCCAAGTGGAACTCAACATTTATAAAGAAGTTTGCCATCAACCTCTACTCTTTTCTGCGGAAAAATTGTCGGTCTCCTGCAGTGGGTCTAAACATTCCTCAGATTTCTCTGATTAAGGTTGGAATGAATTACCATGTGTAGCATGAATCGGTGACAATGTTTTGACTGGGGATGTAATTTATGCAAGCAAGAATACACTACTTTGGGAGATTCCACTTGAATCGGTTCACCCAAGAATTTCCTCTTGGCGTGTTTGAGGAAATTCCGGCATCAAATTGCCAACATCTTTTGATTTTGTGATGAGCCTGGTGAGGTATCTAAAGTATTGAATTGGTCGACAAAGGAGTTTTGTGCCGGGTCCTATACCTGTTTGTTGTCTTACAGCCAAATTGCCATTTGGAATCACGTCTGTCTTGTGAGTTTTGCTATAGTTTTGTTGAATATAACTTCGTATGTAACATCTGCTGCTGCCTGTTTTGTACTTGTACAAAAATTTGTTCTTTTTTTTTTCAATCTTCTTAGGGAAGACAGGGAAATGAATTGTATTTAGAACGGAACCATACCTTAACTGAAAAAATGTCACTTGCCCCAGCATGTCGTCCAATGACGAGTTTGATTTTGGTTCTTTGATTTATTTATCAATTTTGGCTACTGAGCTCATCTTTCTGCTTGGTTTTGGTTGGTTTTGCTTTGCTGCTTTTACTTTGACTTAATGTAAACTTTTGCTTTGCTACTGAGTTCCTATATCTTATTTCCTCTAGAATTTTTGAAAAAATATATTCATTTTCCTATTTTCTTAATGTATTTCTATACTGCTTTAGTTTTCTCTTGTCGTGAGTAACTAAATCCTTATCTAGAATTATTTAGTAGCCTTTTAACGCGTCCTATTTTCTTGTTTTGGAATTCCTATTTCTTGACATGTTTTTAATCAATCAATTGAATGACGATTGTACCGTAATTACTTGGTAGAATCATAGGATAGTTGGGTTTCGGAGTATCGTGTGATACACCTTTAGTTTCGAATTTTCAGTTAGGTTAGTCAATTCAGCTAACAATCTTCTGTTGAGTTAACATATTTACATGATCAAATGAGAACTAATATTTGAAAAATGTTTTTTTTTATCATGAAAAAGCATTGTAAAAAATATCCACAAAAAAAAATAAGGATAATTGAGCGTTGAATTATAGTTCCTATAAAAGTCTCCACGTTTGCATTTCCTATTACATATATTTTATTTTCTGTTAATTTGAACTCAACGCTTTCAAAATATTTGTTTAAAAACAAAATAAATAAAAAATCTGGAAACCGGTACTTCCTAATTAGTCCCTTGAGCGTGATATCTGCCGCGATAATATTTGTCTTCGAAACGATTTTTAAAATTTAGAAGACTAAATTAGGAAAGAAAAACTATTGTACATATTTAATCAAATTATAAAAGTACAAAATCAAAAAATTATTGTACATAGATAAAGAAAAGTGTCAATATTTGTATATTTAAAAAAAAAATGAGCACTGTTTTATAGTGAAACAGAATTCTTCTATTCAAACCAATAATTTGGCATCCAAAAATTTTGAATTAAATAATCGAAATTAGATATCGGAAACTCATTTGAGTGAAGTTTTGCGAGTAGTGGGCCACTATAAGTCTCCCAGTTAATACCTACACACCTCAAAACTAAATCAAGGAGTTTTATAAAAGTTATAGTAATTAATCCAACACGTATTATATATATATATATATATATACATACATAATATAACAATAATAATAACTTCATGCGATCCAAACCAATAATAATAAATACATGAACGCATTGGTTCTAATACAGTACCCAGAACGGTGTAGATAACATTAATTCAAACAAAGTACTTTAATAAGGTTGCACGCCCATTAACTCAGATGATAATACTGATGATAGTGTGAAAAAAAAAAAGAAAAAAAAAAACATGACTGTTTACTAGTTTCGCTGTAACAGTATCATGTGCTTTTTATGCTCATAATTTCACGATTGCGAATATATGCCTATTTGATTTACATGTTAGTTACGTTTGATTCACCTTAGTGTTGAAGCAAGGATTTCTATCTTTTATACGTACTGCTTGATAAGTGTAATTAATTTAATTTAATTTCCATCTAATCCAAACCAAAGCGTTTTTTTATTTACTTTCCTTTATAGTTAGTTAGTTAATTATATTTCTTTTTTCTTTATCTTATCATGGGCCAACTCCTGGACCAAAACAAATTGGGCAAAATATCTTGAAGATTGGCCCACAGAAGGCCCACCGCGAAACTGGGCAAAGGGAAGTTTTGTGTTGTGTATAATTTAGAGGCGAAGAAAAGAAGAAAGCTAGTATAAAATCTGAATGATTGCTATAAACAGCAGCGACATGGTGGAGGTTCCTTTAAAGGAACCATTATTGGGAAAGAACATGTTCTGTTCTTCCAACCAGACAATAGAAGAGAGGAGTGAAGAGTCCATCGTTGGGACGGTAACATTATTAGAAGCATAAGAATATGTTATATGTCGATGCTCTTCTCACCACAGTTTTTATATTCCGTAGATAGTGCACTATGGGTGAAGCATGGAGAAACTACATTTCAATACATGTTTACGAATATGCCTTATGCACCCATCGCCAATTACATACACTCTCTTTTATTCCTCTCCATTCTTAACCTTATTTCAAGTAACAACTTTTAATAAATAAATTAAAATTCAGATTTCATAAATAGATAGTTAAACTCAAATACCTATGTCATTTTACTAAATTTCAATAATGTAGCCGAACGTGTGTATTATTTGTTCAATAAACCACAAATTAATATCTGAAACATGCGATCTAATTCTCGGGAAAATTTACATGTTGGAATCAGTAATTAATAGTTTTATTTTGCTGTTTTTTGTGATACATTTGGTTCTACGTGTAGCAAAATAGGGTCGAAATTTTTGTGTATGCGCGCAGCACGGGTATTTGAGGAAAATGGTTAGAATGAAGGTAGAATATGCTTTGGTTGCAGGGAAGATTTTTGTGTTAAGAAAAAGATGTGAGACGTGGCGTTACCTTAACCATTGCTAAGGTCTTTGAATTGGAAGAAGAATCATAAAGTGGTGAAAGTGACGATTGTGGTTTGTGGAGAATTGGGGATGGACAAACGTCACTCTCAGTCTTCCCTCCCCCATTTCTCAAAACCTTTTCTTCCACTTCCATTCAAAATCCCATTCTCATAAACTCACACCCTTCAAATAATAAAGAAATTTTTTTTAACAATTTTCTTTTTTTGTATATTTTAAGTAATTTTTTATTTTCTTATTATTTTATATTAAAAAATCACTTAAAAAACATCATCACAAAATATTAAAGAAAGTGGTCAAACTATCAATGTCTAATAATAAATAAAACAAATATTTTCAGATATTTCGACACTATTTCCTCATGGACTTCTATTCAAACACGAACAAAAATCAATACTTTTTCACTTGTGAGATGAATTTTTGGTGTAACGTTTGGAGTTTAAAGGCACAAAATAAAGGTACCTAATTGTACAAATAAATTTTATTTTTGTTTTGAAAAAGTTGATACTGTGCAAGTGGAAGTAGTGAGAATAAGATATAGAAGGAAGATCTGGTGGGACAAAGAAGCACACATGGTTGAAAGTCCAGAGTAGAGATCCACATGCTACTTTTTATTTTTCTTGCTTCTTTCTTCCACTTTTCTTTTCCTATTTCGCAATATTTTGTTGAAAAACAAGAACAACACATTATATTAATATTATCATCTTTGGAAAATGCTGTCTTGTGTTGGTGAGTGGTGACTTGGTGTGTGCGTGTGCGAGAGATCAGTGACCCCAACCATGACTCACCCTGAAACATGGCACGTGCATTCTAGGATCCGAATATAAAAAGGTATATTCTTTCAAAACCTGAAAAAAATTAAAAAAAAAAAAAACACAATCTCATCTTTTCCATTGATGTTCGTAAACAAATTTTAAATAATTAATTAAAAACATTTTTTTTTGCACTCACTACTGCTACTGTGTCTGAGTGAAACCAAATTGACTTTTCCTTCTTAATTCTCGCGCTTAGAATCGCGCACACAGTTGATTGTGAAAACATAATCTCCGTTGTGCAGATCCAACGGCGCAAATGTAATACGGGCACACATAGTGTGATAATTAGCAAACCAGAATCGGCTTTCGCCGGTTTTGGCCAAAAGGGTGGGCGGTGGATGCGATGGGTGCGGGTGGGACCGTGTTACGGTACAGGATCCCATCCGACGGTCCAAATCCAAAGTCATGGGATTACGTGTGAAGATCCAACGGCTGGGAGATGTAAAAGATAAGGGAATAGATTCTCTTAACTTTTTTGTTTTTATGGTTATTGTTTTGTGGATGATCTACAAGATTGCATAAACCCAACGATAAAGTGCTCCCCAAAATTTTGAACAAATTAATCTATTACTTTTAACAAATATATTCATAAGTTTCGTTAAGTTTACTCGTGTCTGGATTAGAATATATGAACATTTGTTAAATAAAATAAAATAGAATGCACTTATTTGAGAATTTTAATATACTTTTTTGAGAATAAATAATGGAAAGAGTGAGAATTTAATTTGTTGTAAAAATAATAAAATATGTTTAGGGTGAAATAAAATATTTGTATAATTTTGTTGTGAACGCACGCAGCAGAGGACAAGAGAATAAAAAGGACGCACTCACACAAAGCTATCCACAACCATTGCTCTTTTCCTCTTTCCGTGCTTATTCTCCCAAATACAACAAACGGGGTTTAGAAATCCACACCACACCCACATATTTTACTATGCAAATCCCTGTCTTGATCCTGCGCGTCACTCACACCTTCCACCCCAGAGCGTGCGCTTCACTTCTCCCCCGTTTTCTCCAAAAAGTGTCCCGTTTCCTCAACTCAACGCTGTACCTAATACAAGTCAAAAACCAAATGACGTTCGTTTATTCTATTAAATTATATACAGTTATAGAATGAATAAATAAATTGACGAAAATAGATTAAAATATTGTTTTTAATATCGGAAACATTTTTTCTTAAAACTATTTATTATTATTGAAGGGGAATAAATAACTAATTTTTATGAATGACGAAGAGGCGCACTCGTTTGGAATCCGTAAGGGCATTTCAGATCCATTTTGCGTTGTCTTCTTCTGCTTGCTCGTGGCTACTATCTTCTTTAAAAAACAATTCTTCAATTTCGCGGTTTAAATTAAAAACACAAAAAAAAAAAAAATCTTATTTATGCATTTATTATTCTGATCCTTATCCGGTCGTAAAAGCCGTATAAATCGTATTTATTAATTTTATTTCTCAAACGAATTTCGTAGTTTGAATAAAGAATCATAAAAGTTTCTATCGACTAGAGAATAATTGAAAAGTTCACACTGTACAGAAATTTCGGTGAAGAAAAAACATAATATTTAGCTAAAATCGTATTTTCTTTAAAGCAAAAATATTTGAAAGAAAAGTATTATTAAAATATTGAATGGCATTAATTAATTAAGTAAGGTATTAAGAAAAGACAAGTTTGATAATTAATATAGATTTGGTGTGGGGTCCATGGGAGGAGCAGTGACGAGACGAGCCGCTACCGTTTTACCTAAAAAAACTCAAAAACATAACGTCGAGTTGACTTATGGTGTCCGCTATTGTAGGGTTGTCCACAATCACGTTTCGCCACGCCGCGCCGCGCCAACCTTAACCCTTCCTTTCTTTCACACTCTTCACTCTTCACCCACCCAACTCACATCATCAACCATATCAACTGCATCTAGACACTATATGGTCTCTGTTCTTTTTCTTTTTTTTTTTTTCAATTTTCATCTCTCTCTAGGTATTTTAAAAAATTTCTCAGAAAAAACATTATTAGGGTTTTTTATTTTTCATACACGTCTTCAGGACACTGTACCTTCATAAAAAAAGTTTTTTTCTTAAAAAATAATTTTAGAAAAATAAATTAATTTTAAAGATGAGGCGAGGAAGGAAGCGTGTGTTTTTTATTTTTGGTTAAATTATTCATTTGGTCCCAATTTTTGTATGTAAATTTGAATTTTGTCCCTCAATTCTTAAAAGTGTTAACTAGGTCCCTAATTTTGATAATTTGTTTTAATGAAGCCCCTTCCGTTAAAATGGCAAAAACGACGTTAAGAGCACAGTGACGTGTAGATGTTAGACGGAACTGAACAGTAAAGTGGCACATTAAATGTGGTACACATGAAATTTTAAATGCTGTAATAAATAATTAATTTTGAAAAAACGAAAAATGGTGTGCATTTAATACGTAAGAAAACAGAATGAGCGTCTTTGTTAGGCTTCAAATAGGGGTTTATTCTAGGGTTTGCGTTTGTGGCCGAAATTGGAGGAAGAAGGGTTTTGCAGAAGAATCGTGAGGGTGTGGGATCACATTGCTAGAGAGTTGGCGTTCGAACAGCTAGAATCAGAGTGTTCTTAGTGGAATTGCGATCTCGGTTTAATTTCTTAAGTCTGCTTCTGAAATTAATCAGCTAAGCTCTCAGATTTTCATCAAATGCTTTTGGAATATTTGCAAGGCCATCCCTTAAAAAGTCTGCTGTTACCCAAAAGAAACCACTTGAAGCACTTGGTTCCTCACCTCCTCCTTCCAGGTCAGCCATGCCTTTCTCTATTGGTTAATTTCTTAACCTAACTAATTTCAATATATAAATGCACAATAATCTTTTGTTTCAAAAGTTTTGTTTGCATTGAAATTGAATTGAGTAGGTTTGAATTTAATGCGGTGACCTAAAGGTTGTAGTGGAATGAGAGTCCCCAAACACACTGTCATCACGGAGAAAAAGTAAATCACTTAAAATATGTAGGTTTTGTTTCAAAGTCTCATTTTTTTCAACCCCTTCAAACTTATTATCTCAAAACACTGTTCATTTCTTCCTTTCAAGAAGAGAGTGTTCAATTGATTTCATACATTTCTCCATTTCTTTTGCCACCACAGACCTCACTGCAGCAATGTATTCTGCATTCATATTCCCACCACAATCTTCAACATTCTTTATACTCATACCAACTTTTTCTTCAATTTTCAGATTCCCACACGCATGATGATGAATAATGGGGTTTATGGATGATTCATTACACTTATATATTGCAATTCTTAACTGTTTTTCAATGCATTTAAATATAAATGACACGATGACACGTTTCAGTCTAACATTTCCACGTCACTGTGCTCTTAAAGGTCGTTTCTGCCATTTTAACGAAAGGGGCTTCATTGAAACAAATTATCAAAATTAAGGACCTAGTTAACACTTTTTAAAATAGAGTGATCAAATTCAAATTTACATACAAAAATTGAAACCAAATAAATAATTTAACCTTTATTTTTTATTTGTTTCTGCCTTCATGGATATGATACAACAACACAGTGTTGGTTCATGAATCACGCGTATGCAACTGAACTCACATCACGTAAAAATGATCTATAAGTGTGTTTACATTCTAAGGCACCTACTCTAATACGTATTTCCAGAAATAGAATAGAAGCTCTTCCAATCAATTTTATCTCTGAAAAATATCTCATCTCGTTATCATTCAACGTTCCAAATATAAATGATTTCAACTTTATGCCATGCCTAGATACCCTTTGGCTTAAAAATTATATAAAAGTTCAATATTCAAATTAGACGGATCAAGATAATATCATCGATCAAATATAAATATAATATATAAATGAATGTTGGTTTATAAATTATTTTTTGTGAAGTTAAATTAGAAATATGTTCTTACATATTCAAAATATATCCTACAAAAACTTTTAAAATATTTTAAGTGTTCTAGGCTTGAAGGATGATTGTCCTCCTAGAAGTACTAATCCTTATTAATCCGGATGAGAGTATGTCTCCAAATACATTCTAAGAGATGATGAATTTTAACTTATAATTCTAAAGGATTAAACTAATATACTCAAAATTTATAATTTATAATTTATATTTGATATGAGCTCCATTTTAAATAATTTTTGTTAATTTGATTCATTTAATTCCTTAGATATTTTGAAAACTTTCTTATATTACGTTATAAATAGTTAATATCAAATTCATAACTTTTCAATTTTCTAATTAAATTTTTAATATCATACTTAAAAATAAGTAAGGAACTTGAGATTTTTTATAATTACTTTTAAAAAGAAAAATTTATTCTTTCATTATACACCAATATACATATTTTTAAAATTTAAAAGAAATTGATTATAATATAGTTGAAAATTTTTACTAAAAATCTCTAATAATCAAATCTTAATTATAATTTATAAACTAGTTATGAAAAAACACATGAAAAATATATTATTTGTTTTTTTTTATATTCACAAAAATAATATACAAAATCTCGTGAAATAAATAATTAAATGCTAACTATTAAACTAATATTTAATGAGACAAAATAGAAATATTTTTTTAAAATAGAAAAAAATATACAAGAAATAAGAATAAAAATAGGAGTTGATGTTAAACACTTTCTTTTTTTTAAAAAAAATAAAAGTGAAAGTAAAAAATGAGTAAATAAAATAAAATAAAAAAAACTCAAAAAAGTCTTGTCCTGGTTGGTTAATGGAAAACTAGGTACACGGCCAAAGAGTTCGACATGTACCAAATAAAATTTCATTAAACTCAAAAAACTTTTTTTATTAATTTTGCAAATGTTATTTAGTTGATAAAAATTATTTTTTCAAAACATAAAAATATATATTTTAAATGAATGTTTACTTAACTTTTTAAATTTTAATAAAGTATTTGTTTTAATCTAATAAAAAATATACCATATCACTCGATCAAAATCACATGAAAAATAGAGATTAAACTAATATTAATTAAATTTTAGCATGGATATTTTAAATTTAATATATGTTAGATAGAAATAAAAAAAACCATAATAATTACATTAAATTATTATAGTAAATAAATTTTATTTAGACAATTATAGCGATAAAAATACATTTATAATAATTAGTTAAGAAATAGAAAAAATTAAATCAAAAATATAAAAACAATATTTTACATGATTAATAAATAATAGATAAAAATATAAAAAATGGTCAAATGAAAACAAATTGATAAATTGTTAAATATAATTGCACAAAAAAAAAAGTTAATAATATAATAAAGTTAATGGTATAAAAAAATAAAGTTTAAAAATATAACAAATCTTTTCATTTTCAATATTAACCTAATTGAACGGTCGATAAATAATAAAAATTCTTTTAGTGATTTATTTAGAAATTTTCTATCAAAACGGATTGGGACTTATCAGATATATTTGTCATCCTAATTTTCATCATGTTAAAAAGATAAATATTGTAATTTAGCTAAAAGAATTATATGTTCGTTTTTACCTGAGAATTAAATTATAGGTTTTAAATTAATTTTGAATTAAATTAATTTTAGGTAGCTTTAATAATTATAAATCAGAGCTAGATTTATCACTACTTTTTTAATAAAAAAAGTCAAAATGTAAATCAGATTATTTTGCAAATATTTGTTTATTTATCAACGCCCACTCACAGATAGTATACTAAAGTAACTTTAATCTAAGAATAAATGAATTGAATCCATTACGTAAACAAATAATTGATCGCTCAAATTTGATCCAGTGCACCATTACTGCATTATTGATAGTATCCAACTGTGTGTTTGAAATTGAAATTCAGGATGCGTGTCTTACACTTTAACTAATTTTAAAATGTTTTATTTAAATTACAGATTTATTTTTCATGAAATTATTTCATTCATTTATTAAGATAGTTTTTAGCTTGTTTTAATAAACTACTTAAATCAATGTTTTAAAACAATTTATTCAGATAACACTTATATTATATGTTACTATATTATATTATTTTTAAGATTAGTAGTGTGTCTTATGATTATTATTTTTTATTATTGATTTATTATTGATTTATTATGGTTTTTCAGTGTTGTGCTTATTACTTATTATAATCATTTAATAATTTTTTTACTAAAAATAACTATTAAAATAAAAATGGGAAACTAAATTGTTACCCAAATATTACTTTAAATTAATTTATGTATAACTACTTATATTAGAAAATTTAAGATGAATTAAAATATAGATGTATACATGTTAAGAATATGCAATTACCTAAAACTTGAAAAACGTGAAATTAAAATAAAAATTTACATTTTTTTTCTAATGATACTAAAATAGAGAATGTAATCATTATTCTTATGGAGCGGGTAAAGAATAATTAATGTCCATTAGTATTATTATTTTTGTATTAAGAATTGAAATAATTAAGTACAATAATTAAAATAGTATAAATACATATAACAAAATTTATAAAAACAAAAATATCTTTTTAAACTTTTATACAATAATATTTTCATACAAAATAATGATTTGAAATTTTTAAGATCTCTATTAAAAAAAAATCAATGAAGTCCCAAATTGACAATTTAATTATATTTTTTATCTAAAATTTTTAGATGTTTAACATTTTGTTTTTTCTGTTAATTTAAACTCTTATATTGTTCCTTTTTATAAAATTTTTAAATATTTAACACTATTTATTTCGTTAGTTTTTCTGTTAATTTAAATTTTTTTATGTTTAATTATATTTAACTTTTAGTAACATTAAATTATAGTTATTTTTTTATTTAATTAGTTTTTAATTTTTATTTGTGAACATTAAATAAAATATTAAATATACTTATATAATATTTATGTAGAATTCAATGTATATTAATTATTTTTAACTTCAATAAATATGAATAATATAAAAATTTTAGAACATTCATTCTCATTATAATATAACACATTTTTTCTCCTTATTTTTCACATGTATTCTCTCCATTGTTACAAATGCTATTTCGAGTAAAATATTTTTTTTTATTCAAGCTCATATTATATCTATTTAAAACATATTAATCTTTTATGAGTTTATTTTTATTAAAAATAAAATATTTAAATTTATTTTTCATTTTACCTTTTTTCGTCAATGAAAATGATCTTTCTTATATTGATGATGATGTTATTTTTATTTTTATGTGATTTAATCTAACTCTCTATTTCAATAACTCAACAATGACTTAAGGATGAAAATCATATAAAAAACATAACAAATTTTAAATAATAAAATGGAGATCAAATTTTAAGAATGACTAACTTTTATTCAAGTGATGGAAATGGGCTTATTTATGATGCATAAGTAACATGTTATTTTCATTCTTTTACTCTGTTTATATGATTTTTATTTTACCTTTATTTCTTTATTTTTTTTCAAGCTATGACAAGATTTTCCTGTATATTCATAATTAATTAGTTTGTTCCAAATATTATTAAATGTTAATAGATCTTTTCAAGTCCTAATGACTTCATCACTTGATTATTTAAGATTTCCAACATTGATTTTTAATTGATTAATATTTTTAAAAAATATTTGAAAATATGGAATTAAGGAAAACGGTTCATGTGTCAAATAATAATTAAAAAGAAAAATATTCTAACTCTAAAACAGCACCTTTTAATTAGATGGGAGTGAAGCTGTAAATATTGTTACATTTTCTTTTTGACAAAATGTTCAATACTATATATATATATATATATATATATATATATATATATATATATATATATATATATATATATATATATATATATATAATTCACTTTCT
>Ga0214543_1000466_pt1 | contig 67416 bp, 43 predicted proteins | sample CNSS2metaG_FD_160094 | JGI IMG/M metagenome (GOLD analysis project Ga0214543, IMG submission 160094) | Root nodule microbial communities from cowpea collected in UCLA plant growth center, Los Angeles, California, USA - CNSS2 | ecosystem: Host-associated > Plants > Roots > Nodule | place: USA... | reverse complement strand
TATAAAAATATATATATATATATATATATATATATATATATATATATATATATATATATATAAAAGATTATTTTAATTTTTGAGTTAGAAAGTGGGGACAGGGAAACGTGTTCCCGAAGGTTCGTGCATTGTCGGCGCAAATCACCGTTCAATTTCAAGAAACATACCAACCATTCCGCATACCATCAGCGTATTATTTGGCGTCATCAATGCAGTTAAATTTTTCCGCGGCGGAAAGTTAAAGTCCATAGTCAAAAGGTCTACATACGTTTAAAAAAAGGAAAAACAAAACACCGAAACAACTTAATAATTCTCCCTCATGCTTCCTCGTATTGACAAACCTACTATCACATGTAACAAGTTCCACTATCATCTTCCATAAAACAAACTTCACCCCTCTTCTCATAACAACAAATCATACATAATAATCACAGTTACTTATATAACACTCATATTATATTACATTAACTCACTATTTTCTCTACTATGGAGTTAAGCTCGGGTACATTGTTAGAGATCACCGTTATATGTTGTGAAAACCTTCGTGTGACGGAGGACCCCTACGTGGTGGACATGCCTCTGCATGCACGCTCCATCACGTTCGAGGTTCAAAGCAACAGGTTCAAGGGTCTTCGACCTGTTGGGGTGGCCAGAATCGCACTTTCCGATTTTCTTACGCCGGAAAATTCCATGCACGTGTTGAGTTACCGATTGAGGGACTGGGAAGGGAGGAGAAACCGGGTGATATTTTTCGCAGTGAGGGTGGCGGTTCCGGAACCGGTGAAGAGGATGGTGGTGAGTATGAATTCCGGTGATGAGTTCGTGGAAATCAACCAGTCTAATGAAGTTGTAGTTGGTGTTCCGGTTTCGGTGGAACCACTTCACCTATAATTTTTTTTGACAGCAAAAATAATTATAAATTTATAAATTTGTATTTGTTATAAATATCATTATTTCCTAATCTGATTGTTTTATTCATTGTTTAAAGATATTAATGATATTGTGTTCTAAATAATTAATATCAATTTCATGATCTTTAATTTCTTTAACCTTATTTTTAGTTGGACAATTAGACTCTTAGCATGAAGTTTCATATTTAAGTACTTCTCCAATTGAATATAATTAGACTATTAGCATCATTTTTTCATATATAAGAAGTTGAATTATTTTTATTTTCATTTTTTACTTTAATTTTATTATTTTTAAAATATAAATCTATTCTTTTGTTTTCCACATCAATTTACTTTTTCTTTAAAAAATTAAAATTTAAAAATAATTTATCATAATCTAATAAAAAATTAGACATAATTAATAAACAAAAGTCCATTGACAATTGAAGTCATAAGTAAAAATTATTTATTAAAAAACACATATATAATACATTATTTTTTCTTTTATATTCATGAAAAATAATATACAAAGACAATAATATAAAGAAAATATTGTTATCGAGTAAAATAAAAATGGGTTTATTTCCTTCGAGAATAAAATAAAACATAAGAAACTAGAGAAAAAGTAAGTGAGTTTGTGTTCAACAAAGAAAATATATATTATTCTATATACTTTGAGGTGTCTTAGACAAAAATATCTAAATGGGATAATAGGTCCTAATCTTCAAAGTTTTAAGACAACAGATAAAATATTTATGACAGAAACTTAAATTTTAAAGTGAATAATAGTTTAATGTAATGATGGATTCTAGTGATATTATATTAACATGTATGAAATCAGAATATTAGTTTCATATGAAACTAAAAACTCTTTTAACAATTTATTCTGATATATTTAATAGTTTCGTATTCCTTATAAGTCAAAACAAGAATAATTTAAATGAATCTTCATCTTCAACCTCTTAAAATATTATTTAAAGATAAATCATAATAATTAAAAAATTCATAATTCTAAAATAATCATTATCTCATTCAGATTAATATAATAATGTTATCAAATCGGACTTTATTAAAATAATATATATCAATATTAATCCAAAATAAAAAATATATGAATTGCGATGATTTTTGCAAACAATAATATCAATGTAATTAAGAACAAAACATTGTCTAATAAAAATATTGTTATAATTAAATAAGAATAAATATAGTCAGCTTTTACTAAATTAAGTGTAAAGAAATTTTGTACATGTTTTTATCAAGAATTGAATGATGAAGTATTAAAAGATGAAGGTCTCTCTCAACCGACCTTAAAAGATTGGGTTTTGAGAGTTTAGAAATGTAGAATGTTAGAACACATACATATGTTCCAATTCATAAAGGTCTGTCGACTGAATATGCGGGCCCCTACGCGGGGTCCGTGGATTTGAGATGAAACTGCAAGAAAAACGAGGTGAAAATGGATATAATGTTTTCTTTACACTTTCCTTCCTCATGTAAAGTAAAGTAGGGAAACTCTTCAACATGAAAATATTATAATTTCTTATAATTTGATATATATAATATAGTAATAATATTATTATTATTAATATTAAATAATAATATATAATATTAAAAATAATACATACATGATCAAATCATTTATAATTTTTTATCTTTTTTAATTCAAACAATTTCATAATCACTTACTTTTAGGATATAATGGCCGGTGGACATAGATAGTTTCTACATGTTACTCGATTCGTGACACAAAAATTGACTTATTATCTGTTTTGTAACTCATCAGATATCCGTTTAAAAGTATATGCAAATATTTAAAAAAGAAATATTTATAAATTAAAAAAAATTATGAATTAAATTTTTAATTAAGTTTAACCTAATAAAACTTAAATTAAATTAAACTGAATAAAATATAACTTTAATTTTAATTTTTTGTGAGTAATAAATATCCACATGTATGAATAATATGATATCTACACCTCACTCATTTATAAACAAATATTAAAATACTTCTTACCAATATACATACCTATAAATATCAACTAACTGTAGCACATTTTATCCCTAGATTGTCATCCCTACTTCTTTTCATTTCAAATTCACTCATTTTCATATTCTGAAATCCATCCTCCTGTACAAACCTAGGCTAAGATTGTATGAACTTCAAATTTCCACATGGTTTTTTCTTAGTTCAGTAGAAAAAATTTAACAATGTGGTTGAATCTTTTAATTGGTTTTTCTATTAAATGGGAGTAAATCTTTTAAAAGTTGTACAAATATATTAACTCTTAAAAAATGATAGAAATGGATAATTTGGAATAACGAATTTGTCTTTTAATATATGACTTCTATGTATAAATAGAAATCAGTAGTTTTTTCACTTGTTTACCTCAAAACTTTCATTTATTTCATTTCAGGATAAAGATAATCATATTTAAAGGTTTATAGAGACAAAACTTCTCGTTAACTAAGACTAAATTAGTTTTTATTAAATATGTATATAGCTTGAAGCACTAGTTAAGAAAAAAAAAGTTATGAAAAAAAAATTCATACTTACTTTTTAAAAATTAAATATATTTAAAATATATGCATTATAATTAATTAATTTAATGTTTATAATCTATAAAGTTTCCAAAGACAGAGCCAATGTCTTTCCATACAATCTCGGAAGGGTACCCACTGTCAACCAATTTCTGTACCATTTTTTCTTATTAAATTCAGGCCTAAACTGAAAAACCGTGTTAATAAATTGGCCTTGAAAGCTTTGGATTCTCGAAATTAATAAAACAAAATATTTAATGATTCTCTTTCATTAAAGAAAGATTATACACGGATAATATAAATTTTACACTACATATTATTCAATTCCAAATTAATAATCATGGACTACTTGTTTGTTATAACCTTTTCAATTACAGTTTAGTGGTTTTTCCAGTATCATCCAATCAAAATTCATTACCGATTTTTAACGTATTTAGTTTAAAAATAAAAAAATAACCATATAATAATTATAATATAATTTATGATTGAATAGCAGTATAAAACAACTATCTTAAAATAATATTAACCTTATCTTAAAAGTAATGTAAACGGTATTTTTTTATTGATTAGACTCCATAGACATTTAAGGTTTTCTTTTTCTTCTATAGATTTGTCACAACAAATTGTTATACAAGTTCTTCCATAATTTCTTAGTAAGGACCTTTAAAATATGTTCATATGATTAAAATAATAGTAAATAGACACATTGATAAGTATAACAACTCCACTAAATTAAAATTATTATTATTTATTTCTGTAGAAAATGACAGACATATATAATACTAAAAACACCATCATCTTGATTATATACAAAGTCAGAAATTGGAATAAAACTTATGTTTCATTAAAAATAAAGGGTAATATTCAATTTGTTTATCCGTATTGAATTCCAAAAAAAAATCAATTTTTTTATATTATAAATTTTTTGGAATGGTGTTTTGAAAATGTAATATATTATATATATATATATATATATATATATATATATATATATATATATATATATATTTTGAAAACCAAATATGTTGAAAGAAAATATGAACAAGAGCTATTTTATCATTTTAAAAATATAAACTCAAAATTGCAATATTGCATATATATTATCAATACATACACAAATTATTCAAATTAACTTATTTAAACTTCAGAAAACTTATAACAACATTGAAATTTACGCGTGGAAAGAGTCTTCCTATAGAAAAAACTCTTCGTGGAAATTAATGATGACCAAGCACATTTTGACGTAAATTACCACAACAAAAATTCAAGGTCTATGGTCAACATCTCTTCTTTATTATGTTTTTTTATTGTACACGATTTCAAACAGAGTGAAGTTTTCACCCATTGTTATAACAAACTCTGTGTTCTTTCACCCTTTCTTTCCTCATCTTTTCCTATATATAAAACTCTTCTATTTAAGCCCCTCACGTTTTTCCTACTCTTTCATCTCAGGCAATCTTTCCTTCACGTACAAACACAAACATAGTTGTGTGTATATCTAGTTACGCAGTCTTAAGTTCTCGTAGATATGGAGGCAAACCAGAAAAACCGCACCTTGGAGATCACGGTTGTGTCGGGAGAAAACATAAGAGTGGATCGAAATTCAGTTTCCGAGGTCTATGTTGTTGTTCGTGCAGAGTCTTTGAACTGTTGCACGACCAAAATGGTGAATGGAAATGATGATGGAGTGCATGCATGGAATGAGAAACTGTTGTTGGAGGTTCCTTCTTATGCAAGGTCTGTTACGTTTGAGGTTCAATGCAAGAAATACAAAGAAGTTCGTCCTGTCGGAGTAGCAAGGATTGCTCTTTCGGATTTAGTCAGTGCCGAAAATAACGGTGTTTTGTCTGAAAGTGTGGCTCAAAGTTTTTGCTATGGTTTGAGGGACTGGGATGGTCGACGAAACGGAGTTATTCATTTCTCGGTGAAGATGGTGGATAATTTGTGTTCAGAAACGGAGCAAGAGAAAGACGTAAAGATGGTGAATTGTAGAGGAATTGAAAAGGAAGTTCTAGGGTTTCGTAAGAACCCTAACAAATCAAATCGTGTTGTCATCGGCATTCCGGTTAATTGGTTTACTAAACTTTTGAAGGTTGAAGGTTGATTTTTTTTTATATGGATTATCTCGAAAGATGGATTTTAAGTCTAATTAGTTTATATTTGGCATTATTCACTTGTATATCTCCAATTAGTTATGTTTATTTTTTTTTAAATCTTGGTTTGTATAAGAAGAATGTTTGCTTCATATATAAGTTGGAAAAGTGATTTTGCTATTAAATATCTTTTGTTGTATATATTTTTTTTTCTTACAAAACACCATTTAGACTCCTAAATATGCTAAATCAATTTTGAGGCCTTTTGTTTAAGTTATTAGGAAGCTAAAACAATTTTTTACATATATTATTTTAGACATAAATCTTAGATATATATACGGGCGGAAGACATAAATTTACTATTTGTTGCATTTATAATATACAAAAAATGTAATTTTATTTTATGAACATTGTTACTTGTTAGGATTTATTAGTAGAGGAGTTAAATCCACAATTTTTTCATCTTCTCTTCCAAATTTACTTCATATCTCCAAATTATTATCGAAAGAAGTTAACCTCTTCGACTCTCCCTTTCAAATTCATGATTAATATGTAGCAACACAATAAAAATAACTTTTTTGTTTTGTTTTGTAATTAATTTTCTTTTTGGATTTTCAGGCCTTGAACAAAGGAAACTGATTAAACTCTACAAAGTTCGTTAAGAAAGCCAAAGGTAAACCATTAGCGAAGACTGAAGAGTCATGTATTAAAAAAATAAGATATTCAATAGTTCTTCTCCTGGCTTATTTTTGGAAAATAAATTATGTTTAATTAAAAACAAGTTTATCAGATTTATAAAAGAATGCCCAAGTTATTTTATTAAATTTTTTGATAAAAAATCTTGTTGGAAAAAGTTTCTGAATGAATTGTGACATGCTAGTTTGACTATTCATTTGTTCATAATTAAATTATAGCAGAACGAAGATTATATAATTTTACCGCTCCTTAACTCCCATCTTATGAAAAATTCTATAGTTCAAATAATACTAATTTTGATTACTTTAATTATGATTTTGAGTTAGATTATTGTGGATGAAAAAATTACTCATGAAAGTAAATACTATGTATTGATAACATAATTACAGAAAAAGTAATAGCTTGATTATGCAAAGAGTTGATATGAATAAATATGTTTCTACACATTAATATAGAAGTTATAGTGGTTGTGTTAGATCGAATAGGTAGTTTGGAAAATGAATAGAAAGTAATAAATCATGTCACCATTTTATTTACTTTGAAAATATGGATTCATCGGTCTCTGGTTGATCCTGTATTTGATCAGTAAAAAATTAAGTTAGGGTCAAATTGATTCTCATAAAATTTATGGGTTAATAAGTTTGATCCATCCTTATAATTATAAATTTGTGGACCGATTTGTATAAATTTAAAAAATTAAAAAGAAAAAATCAATCAAAATATTTGTTTATAATTTTTTAATTTAAAATTTAACTATCTTATAACAATTATAAAATTTGAAGGTTAATTTACTAATTATTACAATTAAATAAGCAAGCATTAAATTAGATCATAAAACAAAATCTACTTTTGTATGTATAAAATATACATAATCAAGGAAATAATAAATTAAAGTATTTAATCATATAGTTAACTCGCAAATACTAGTACGCTGTAATAAAAAAATAAAAGAAATATACTTTAATCCATGAACTGTACGACAGCAGCAGGATGGACCTATTCAGACTATTTTAACTCACAAACTTAATGACTCAATGAACCACCACTTATTATCTATATTTATATTCTTTTTATTAATATCTTTATATGGCCTCTGTTTATTAAAATCATTAATAACTGATCATATTGTTTTCACTATGCGTTTGCGAGTAATTTTTATGAATTAAAAACTTAACTTGAGAATGGATTAAGTGATGAACTTTAACACTAATTTAATATTATATTATAAAATCGTAACGCAAGATACCTATTTAAGAATAGCATAAATTTGTTTTATCTTAATCAATGTAGAATTTTTGACCCATGTTTTATTTATGGTGGTATGACAGCGATTAAATAACACAGGTTACAATAGATTTAACAAATAAAAAAATATGATTATAATATATTTTTCTAATAACAGACTTTAAGATTAATTTAGTTTTACAAACCGACTTTGTAATATAATGTTTACACAACCACTAGTATAAATATGTCATGTTTGAGTAATATTTATGGGTGGTTTAATAGTAAATATACATTAGATTTATAAATAACAAATTTTGTTAATTAAGATAAATTTTAATATCATATTAAAAAGCAGATTTTATATTTAATTTGATCCTACAAAATTAATTTGTAAAATGATAATTGTATTCATTTGTATGTATAAATTTACATTATTTATAATATGTATATTGTAACTTTTATAATATTTTATTTAAATGTTATATTATTTTCTCCATTAATACTGTTTTTAAATACTTTATATTTTATTATTATTATTATAAATATTATTATTATTAGTTATTATACTAAAGGATTGTAAATTTTAGAAAAAATCATAACATCTTATGAGAGATAGAATCTCACATCTCTCCCTTAAATACTCTTTATCGTTTACCTACACATCCCTTAAAAAAAACAGTCATACCCCAACAAAAATATGACTTAAGTGTGAGACAAGTTAAACATGTCGTGTTATTATAAAATGAATAACTCATATGTTATACCTATTTTTTTTTTTTTCAAATTATGAGTAATCATCCTGATCTTTCACCTTAGTTCACTCTCACTATAATAAAAAAATAAAACATAGTCACATCACTGTAGGGTTTTTTTTTTTTTTCAAAAGTCTTTCTCGTGTTTAAAAGTGTTTTTAGTATCTCAAAATAAATTCTCTATTTCATATGGGTCATTTCTAATGAAATTAATTTGTTGACCATCATTTTATATTTGACTAAATATGAGTGTTAGTTACGTATATGTAACTAACATATCAGTAAACTATTTTTTTTTTATTCATACATGTAATTAACATATAATAAAGGACGTCTTATTTTAAAGGATCTTATCTTGAAGTATTATTTTTAACTTCAATAGTTTCGAGGAGTTTTTTGAAAATGACATAAATTTTCATTAGAAGTTAAGACTTTATTTATCATAATCAAAGTTTATCTAATCTCTCCTCTACCAAATTCTCACGTAATTCCTTAGCTTTTTGATTTGTACATAGGGAAAAGTGATTTGGTTTCGTGACGTGCATGCATGCACAATCCACCTTTCTAACTCCTAAATTTCTAATCTATTTTTCTGCAATTTCCTTTGACGTGCATCGTTCAAACTCTATGTATCACAATTACCTTCTTTTATTTATTTTTCTCTTAGACTTTTAAAATTTCAAGAATATTCAAGGGTCAAATAAAAATGGATAGTGAAATAATTGTTGCCTATTCTGCAAAGACAAAATCAATTCGAGTAGTTACTCTCTCCCATAGCCTCCACAATTAATTGTCATTGATTTTGTAAGATAATTCAAGACTTAAAACTAATTCAAGACTACTTTTTCACGAAATATTATTAATTATGACTTAAAACTATGTAGTTTTCAGCACTAATTAATATTCATGTGCTATATAAATTTATGATTAAATTTTTGCAAATCTAAAATTACAATTAATTGTGTTACAAAAATCTCCTATCAATTAAAAATAAGACAGATTTATTATATATAAGTATATATAAGTGATGCAAATCTTACATAACAAGTTGATTTTGTCATCAGAAGCTTATAACGAGATTTGTTATTTGTTGGACTTATCATATTACTACTATCAGATTACTGATTAATGTATTAATGTTTAGTCTCAACTTGAGATCTATATATCTCAACATAAGGTTGTGTTAAAGATGTCACACATCGATTAGAGATAAGACATACTTATAATATATATATAACTGTTGGAAATCTAAATGTGACTACATTGAGTAAAAGTGATAAAGTTCAATACCATATAAGGATGAAGACTCATAAATTCATTATCTTAAAGTTTTAGGTTAAAGATGATGTCAATCCTTTATGTGTGGATTGAATTCATGTCTTATTGTCTTGTGTCTCCTCGACAATTCTTCTTCGAAAGACCTTTCAATAAATATATGTAAATTTCATCTTCTTAACCAGTTTTATAAGACTGAATTAAGCTTAAAAGTTTACTCCTTAATAATCTGCAAAAATTTATGAGAAACAATTATCTGCATGTAAATAAGTTGGCTAATATGAGTTTAGCATAGCTTTTGAGCTCAGAATGAGTCATTGAGTTTATCAGAATCAAAATTAAAATATGATTTTGATTCTTCAAATGTGAAGTGGGGCAGAATTAAAGGTGGTCAAAGATATGAAGATGGCAACTGAGTTTGTAAAGGATAGATGATTTGCCCTATTTAAAAACTTCCCTTTTCTACTTTGTTAGGTACCGTTGAACCTTCTTAGTCACATATTGTTAAAAACTGTGTTCATAACTGAGGTATCAGTCAAAGTTTTCTATAATCAATTCTCAAAGATTGTTCCGGAGACACCAATCTTCGTATGAGAGAGTCCTCTAACTACATTAAATTTAGCTTCTTTTTTTTTTGAAAATTAATCTTAAACCAATTGTAAAATTCATCCACATTCACCAAAATTAAATACATAAGCTCCTCATATATAGAACCTAAAATAATGTCACCAACAAAAAGATACATATACATGTCATGAAAAATGGTTTAATGCCTTTAATTATTGTTATTCTCGATATAGATAGTGCCAGAAATATTTACAATAATTATTATTCATAATCTCATAATTACAAAATATATAATTTGAAACTTAAAAGAACAAATTAATTTATGATTGTCTAGTTTATACTTAAGAAATTCTATCAAAATATACTCATAATTATAAAATATCTTATAATCTAAAATTAAGAGAACAAATCAATCTATAATTACCTAGTTTATTTTTAGAAAATCATATCAAAATATTTAAAGAGACAAAATTATTTCTCATTGGTAATAAATAGTATTCATATATATGATATAATAATTCACAACTAGTCTAATATATTACTAGTTTTACATTTCCTCTAAACTTAAATATAACTAAAATCTAACAAACTTTTATTCAAATCATGTATAAATTTGGTAATATCATTTAGCTCTACGTATCATATTTAAAAAATAAATTTGTCTTTTAGCATCTTACTCCAATTCAAATAAATAAGTCGCATAAAATATAATCTTAATTAAATAAAGAAGATTGGTGTTGTTATGTTTTTCATGATATAAATAAATTAAAATGAGAAAACTCAAATAATATTTTTAAATAAATTATGAAAATTTAAATTTAATAAATAACATTTTGTAAAAATGAAAATACAAATGAAAGTTTCAATAATTAATCAACATAAACATCACGTAAAATTAAGATAAAAATATCAAAATTATAATGTGAAAATAAATGTTTATCCTTTTTAAAACATGAATACTAAACATGAATATGACAACATGTGGGCACACCAAATTGGTTTCCACCGAATCAAAAAAGAAAAGTATAATAAAGAATTATGGTGTGTTGTTGCAATTGGTAGTTGTCAAGTTGTTCAAAGCGACACAAAGATGAATCACTCACAGTTGTGTGAAAGTATGCATCATTTTCTTTCCAGTTGTTAATCCACATGCATTGTTTTCTTTCCACCTATACCACTTCAATATGCATGTTGCTTGCTTCTTCTTTTTTTTTTTTTTTCTTTTTTTCTTAATGATATTTTTCTAGACGAAAATATTGAAAACAAGAATCATCGGTTATTTCTGTATTCATATATATATCATTTTCAATTCAAAACTGTTTTTGTGATATTTTTTTTTATTTACTCGTTTGTCTTTAAACATATAAAAAATTAATAAATACTAAACTTAAAAACTAAATATAATTAGTTAATATATTCATTAAATTAGATACTATTTTATAAATTAAAAATTATATATTAAAAATAACGTTTATTGTTAACAAATAATTATAGTTTATTTGTGAATTAAAGTTTAAATTACCGAGATTTTTATCTGTCATGAAATCAGTTTTTAAATTAATTTATAGTTTATAATCAATAATAATTGAATAAAATCTTGATAATTAATATTAAATTTTAATTTTAATTTTAATTTACAAATTGATTATAAAATTTTATTAATAATTAAAATTATTTTAAATATCAATAATTTTTTAGTTTATAAAATCGTGTTTAATTTAATTAATTATTTTGGTCTATACATTTAATTTTTATTTTAATAATTTTTTTAGTACATATTTATATTCTTATATTTTTCTTTGGTGGAACTGCAGTAATTCAAAACTATAATATACTTCTATACAACTTTTCTCTTACTTAAAAGAGATGAAATTGTCAAATAATATAACCTCATTGTTCTAAAATGTTGGTTTTAATTTAAGGAAATAACATTTTTTTATATGTAATATTATTTTCTTATTCCAAAGTTGTATTTGTATAAGTTACAAGGATTATGTTTCCCGAAGATAGAAGTGATATATTTATTTTACAGATAGAATCTTTTTAATGTAAAGTTTTTTTTCCTAGGTGACATATTTATTATCGTTCTTGAGTAAAAACTAAAAAATAAACTATGATCACCATTGAAATATTAAAGTATAAGAAAAAAATGAGTTGTAAAAATAAGATGTATTATGAAAAAGATGATGTGTCAGGTCTTCTCTTGCAATAATGACATCCTTTTCCTGTAAGAAAAGATGGAAGAAATGTTAATGAAAATAAAATAATATCAAAACAACGTCACATATAAAAATTATATCTAACAATTAAAAAATGTATTCAAAGAATGATTGATCCTCTACAAATAAGTTATAAAAATTCACATATACAAATAAGTTAAATATTAAATGTATGCTCTTATGTTCTTCTCTACCTAAACTTTTAATACATATATACTTTTATTAATGATTTTCGTGCTTAATACTACAACATAACTATATTATTTTAAGATCTCTCACTACATATCTATGAAACTATACACCAACTAAGGAAGGATCAAAGTATAAATATATTTCATATGATATAAATATCACATATATTATACAAATATATTCCTCCTATCACCAATAATAACAATACAACCTAATCATAGTGTCCATATGTCTCATTTTTAGATAAGAAATAATTTTATTGTAATTTTCTCTCATTGAATGTTAACCGATCGTTTAAACATCATTTCAATGCTAATATTACATGTTCTATAACATCAATGACAGCAAACATATTGCATGCTCTCAAATTTCAAACATCATACACCACACATCACACTCAAAATTTGAGCAACATCTTCTTACTTTAATTGTGATTCTAATATCACACATACTCTAGTCTCAAATAAGGGTGGCAAAATTTGATTTGACTCACTTGTATCGGTTCACCATGATTTGAGTTTAAAAAACGATCTGTTCAATCTGATACATTTTTTGGTGAATCAGAAATTTTACAATCCAATCTAACCCATCACGGTAGGTGGATCAGTGAATTAGTTCACTTACCAATATTATTTTTTTACAATTTTTTTATATATTTATTTTATTATAATTAGAGTGAATTGACTTATTTATTTTTTATAATAATATAATCAAAATGTTCACATAATTTTTGAAATATTATCATAAAGATACTAGTTAAATATTAGAGTATCAACGTATACGAACAAATCAATTAAACATTCAAACCATCCATTTAAATATTATTGAGCAACATTCTAGCATTAAAAATATAAAATTGTGAATTTATATAATTAGGAATAGTACAAATTTATAATAATTTTTTTTAAATGTAAAAAATGTTAAGTTGGACTTTATATTTGCGTCATGTTAAGTTGTTTTTTCATCCAACACATAAATAATTTGTATATTTTTTATTTTGGTTAGTATTTGGATTGTATTAAAGTTTATTTAAATTTTAATTAGAATTACAATTTAGTTTTGACTGAAAAAAAAATAAAAAAATAAAACTTTTTTAATTAGGTGAACCCGTGAGCCAACCTGTTTAACCCGCAAATTCATGGTGGGTCAGACCGAGTTCGAATTTTTTTGACTTGCTAAAAAGTGAACCAGGTTGAGTTGACTCACTAAATTATCAATCCATAGTAGGTCAAATCGGATGAGATCAGGTTAACCATTTTGATTTTGATAGCTCTATCTTTTAAATAATTCGAATTATAAACATATTTTAACTTCCCTGCTCTCAAACTATAAATAAACTTACATGATATCCTCTTGATGAAAGTAATTAACAACCATATTATAAAAATATAATAATATAAAAACACGTTCAAGTAACACCTAGAAACCTCCGACGAATTCAAAGTCAAATAAACACAAACGAAAACACCAATTTGTTGTCCATCAACTAAAAACCTAAAAGAGATAGCAAACAGTAATGGTCCTATCTAGTTGCAACCATATTCAACGAATCAAACATTACTCCTGCTACTTCTCGATCACTCCTTCCATCAAACGTTAATGCCGGTAACAACTCCACCCAACGACGACTCAACCATTCTCATCAGCGGCGGCGTTAGGCTGCGGCGGCGGCGCCACTCTAACGGAGAAATTAACGATCCCGTTTTCTCTCCCATCCCAGTCCCTCAACCTGTAGGACAACTTCAAACTATTGCCGGGCACCGACCTTCCGAGAAAATCTGAAAGCGCGATTCTTGCGACGCCGATGTCTCTCTCTCCGGCTCCCGTCCTGAACTTCACTTCAATGGTGAGGCACCTGGCGTGCGGCCCCACCTCCAAGGAGAACGTCTCCTCCCAGGACAGCTCGCCGTTGGTCTCCGTCGCCGTTGCCGTCGTGTGGCTGGCAATGGAGTCGGCGCGAACCACCGCGAAGACGTTGGTGTTGGCCGGTTTTCCCCTGACGTGGAGACCTTCCGCCGATAGAAGCGTGAGCTGGAGAGTTGTTGATTGGGTGGCCATGAGATCAAAGTGGTTTCGTTTGTTTGGATAATGTGAGAAATTAAGAGAAAGGTTTTTTTTTTTTCTATGGTCTTTTTTTTTTTTATCTAATTTGAAACTGCGGACCGTTGCGCCGCATTTGCTCCTTGTTTAAGGGTATATATATAGGCTTTTATATGGGTTTTTTTGTAAAATATGATTCTTTTGAATTCTAATTCTAAATAGGATGACTTGAATTTTTTTTACAAAGCAAAAATACGGACGTTATCATATATGTATGTTTATATTTTTTAATTTTTATAAAAATTTAAATTAAGATTAATAATATTTATTTTCGAAATATATAATAAATTTTGAAATAGTTATTAAATAAAATAACTATTAAATTTTTTTTAGAATAATAGTTAAAGATAAAATAATTATAAAATAATTAATTTTTAAAATAATAATTAAGGGTAAAATAGAAAAACAAAAAAAAAAAGAATCTTTTTATATATTGATATAGATGTGCACTTCACAGAATTTATAACGACATTTAGATCGTTATGAGTTTGGTCGATTTTTCTTTTGTTATAAAAAGTGAAGTCGTTAGAACTCTTATCAATTTTTATATATCAAAAAATTGGAATTATTAGGTTTAAAGACGACTTCAGTTATATATATATATATATATATATATATATATATATATATATATATATATATATATATATATATATATATATATATATATATATATATATATATATTTAATATAAAAACTCGTAAAAGTTTTGACAATTTCACTTTTGCAAAAAGAAATGGAAACCGATCACACTCATGATGATTTCGGTCTGAATGTCGTCACGAGTCCTGACGATTTACCCTATTTTACTAAAAAAAACTCAACGTTCTCTATTTTATAATTAAAGGTTTTACAAAAAAAAAGCCTTTTTGTGTCCGTATCTTTTATCATTTTTTAAAAGTGTATTTATTGATAGAAAAATAATACTATATCAACTAAATTTTAACAATTTTTTTATAATTTGAGATAATATCTTTTAAGTAAAATTTATAATATTATTTTCCTTATTTATTATATTTTACATCATTTCATTTTAAATGTCATTTAATTTCATTATTATTTTTTAATTATTATTTGTTATATATAAGTATCTAATTGTAATTTGATAGCATTAAATTGTTATACTAACTCGCTCTAACAATAAATAATATCAAATTATGAACGAAGTGAAACAAAATAAAATAAAAAATGTCGGCACAATATTTGTTTTCAATTTCTTAACATCAGTTTTTGATTCATGTATCAGTTTTATCACCATCTGAACTTTTGAGTAGGATATGACTCATTAAGCTAAGTATGAACACAAATTGAAAAAGCTTTTACGTCTTCTCTTTAAATTTCTTTTAGATTCCCACTGTGTTTACCATGAATCACAACTAAAATATGGTTTCGTGTCTTCAATGAGTAGCAGATGGCCAATTTATATACCGAAAGTGTGATAAACATTGTTTTAAAAATTTTCAAATAACTTACAAGTTGAATACACTAATGTTATTTTATTATGTAATATAAGGGTCAAAGTTTGACACCTAATAACAATTATTTATGTCCTTTGAAAATAATACTCCCTTGTAAATCAATATTAATTTACATATGGATTTCAAGCTATGTATACTTAGACTATAGTCACGTTTTAGTGAACTTAAAAACTCTTCTTATAAAAAAAATCTATTATGAAGTGTTTATCTCAAAACTAACAAAACATGAACACTATTAAAGCATTGACAATGCAAATTAATAAAAGTATTTATTAAAATTAAAATGTATTATAATGATTAATTGCTTTCAAATGCTGCAATTTTGATTGTATATTGATTTATTGTGTAACTCTATCTTTTAGGATGTTGAGATCTTATTGACATAATTGTGTTCTTTTTATTCGAGAATGAGATTATTGTAAATTTTGCTAATAATTTAGTTTGTGATTTGTGCTTGTAGATGTGATTAAATATGGAGCTCCAATGGATGATCTAGGATTTACAGATTTATTTTGCAATTAAAATATACCAAAATTTAATATTTAGATGACTACAATATACACATAATAATAATAATAATAACTCAATTAAATATATAACGATCATCATATAAATTTATAACGATCTTGAAACTCAATTAAATATAAAAGAGAAAATATATTCCTTCTTTTCGAAAGTGTTTATTACGACACATTTGTTTGTCGGCATGTACATCCAAATTAACAGGGAACTTACCAAAGTCAATACCATTGTGTCTTCACAAAATCTTCTTGCAATTGATGCATGATAGAACTTTCGTGGAAAAAATGAAGCAACAACTGAACATCTCAAAGTAAAGCACCCAGCTTTTGCTTAATACAATGCTCTACAGAATAAAGTGTTGATTTCAAAAGTCATTGTGAAACGTTTCATTGTTCAAAATTGCCAAATATGTTGTGTATTTACGAAACAGCTTTGAGTTGAACAAACGTCAATGAAGCTTAATTAATCTAGTTTATAAGAAAAAGCTATGCAAATTTGTGTAACTAAGTTCAAAAATTAGTAGTTAAGCGTGTTATAAATTTAACTAAAGAGTGTCTACCTCCACCAATTGTTGCTTCTCAACAGAGCATCTGTATTTCGCGACGAACATTATTGGAACACCAGGAATCTGCCATACAGAAATCCAAATATCAAAACAAACCAAACATGAAAAGTAAAAAATGACGTTACCTTCCGAATTCTACTCTTCAAGTCCCGATCACATGTTGCAACAATGTAGCACTTGTGCCTGTTGAGATTTAAAAATATCACAATCCCAAATGATAGGAAATTTACAAGGTTCAAACAAATCCCAAATGAACAAAAAATAAATGAAAATTTGTTTTTCCATTCCTCAGGATCGTAATTCAAGTAAAAAGAACAGTAAATAGACTAATTCTCATCCAGCCTGAAGAGTCATTTAGCAGTAATCAAATTGCTAAACAAGGCCGTTGCAGCATAGGTATCTTCATTAGTATTCTCTCAAATTGAGGATCCTTGGCAATCATGTTATGCATAAAAGGGACAAATAAAACGATAGTAATATAAATTCTTTCCTCCACTAGATTAAGAGACAACCTTCGTAAATTTGTTTAAAGAGATATGTTTTTCCCTTTCTGATTAATTCAAATTTGTACCTGACCCCCTACAGATATATCTAAGAGAATTTGATAAAAGATTGTGTTGTGTGAGAAACAGACAGACACTAAAAAATCTGCCATAACTGAAATGCTTTAGTATTTTTATCCCGTAATAGTGTTAGTGTTAGACCATGAGCGTCATATGCATATTAGCGCATGCCATCTACATACAGTTGCAAACATATCACATACTGCAAATTTGAACAGTGTATTCCATGGAAATTTGCGTATGTATAACCAGAATGATCATTTGTTTATTAGAAAGAGAGAAACGAAAAGGTATATATTAAGGCAAAACAAAGCACACTCACTCTAATCTAAAATTGGTATCCACCAAAATCCCGTAAGAAAAGCAAGTTGCCGCAGAATGACTAGGACTAAATAATACAAATTTAAACCAACAGAGAAAGGGAGAAAGCAATAGATTCAGGGCCAATTAAAAGGGGGGCTAGGAGTGAGAATCGAACCTGACGTGTCTCTGGGTAACTTTTCCTTCATAAGATTTTTCTTTTCTGAGTTAAAAACCTCTTCTTCGTAGCTCAATTAGATAGGATTTCAAGAATTGACAATAGAACAAAACCAAGCACAATGAAGGAACCAGCATTCGGTGAGAGAAAGAAAAACCTAACCTATAGATTTTCCTGGAAGTGACAACCTTTCACAATAGCAAACTTTGGTTCCCTTTTAGCTTTACCCATCATCAGCGCAGAGAAAGGGCTATATTATCCAAGACCCAGGCCAGAACCATATCAATATCAAATATTACATTTAAATTCACAAATGTAACCACCTCCCAAATTACCTATTTTATTAAAACACCATAAAAATTGAATTGAAATATCAGAATACAATGAATAAAACACAGCAGATTCAGTTTCTTAGCATAGCATCGAAACTGAATGAGCCCACTTCATGAAACGGTGTTCATGATCAGGTTTTCAATGAATTCACGTGAGTTATTGAAATTGAAAGAATCTAACTACAAGCAAGCAATAATAAAGTTCGGAACTTGGTAAGATTGCGATGCTTCTAGTGCATGTGTAGAGCATCCAACAGAACAGCAAAAAAAAAAAAAGCAAACAAAATACCATTAATGAAAAAAAATTCAGTAGGCAGAAGCTTTAACTTGACAGCTGAAGGAAGAGAACCTGCATGGGTGAGACCATTGGCACGTGAGAAAGTGAGACCGAGTGCAGGTTTGCCATCAGGGGTGGATAGATTGGCTGTCCAACAGTCGATGGAAGAAGAAAAATAATATGAAGGACCAATACTAAACCGATTCACTTGTTACAAAACAAGAGAACTTGATAAAATATTGAAGAAAAATATAAAACATAATACAAATACAAAAATGGAGAAATCCAGTTCTTACCTTAGTTGTAATCTAAGCTCATAGTCACAAAATGAAGCAAATAAGATAAACAACAATGGTAATGCAGAGGAGTGTAGATTTGAGAGATACGAGTAGGTCATCTTATGAGCATGGCTAGGCAGTGTCATGGCTAGGCAGTGTCATTGTGCAAGCCCTCTGACTGTGTCTAACGATAGACTAATATATATTACAATAGATAAAGGACTAAAATAAACCCATTAGTAGGGAGGTGTTACCAAAATAAAGTCAGCTTAGATGAGTAATTTTTCTAGGTATTTTGAATAAATGGTGTTAACATGGCAATCTTGAACTCCAAACACCAACATACTTGCAAATAATTATTTTGGATGATTACATAAAGTTACTATCAAAATCAAATTTATATATCTATTAAATGTTAAGTATAAAAAATACTAAATAAATTTTTGTGGTGCCAATTTCTAAACAAATTAATTTTGGAGGTACCAAAAACTAATAAAATCCTATTTTTAATCTATTAAATTGCCACTCTGAAATAATATTTTTCACTTCTTTTATATTCTTCTTCAACCCAACCAAACTATGGAACTAATTTTACTTAGGCTTAAACGTAAACGTTGTTAAAGGGTTAATTCAAAGCCGATCCTTTCCTCCCAAGCTTCAAGCTATAACAAAATTGAAAGCATTGTATGCTTGTGTTGTGGTATTTGGTAGGTACCATTGCATCATTATGACAACAATTATATCCCCTACCAAGTAAAGAAATGGCCTGCTAGAATATATGTTTAATCATGCAAAATCTCAAAGCAACATCCAGACAAAATAAAAGATGGTCTTATGACAGATTTCTGCAATGTTAAAATAGTGTTTGGTAAGGAGAAATTGCACTCCACAAACATAGATTATCTTTTGACTGTGACCTGAGATATTGTCAGAGTTGTATGCATAAAAAAAAGACAACTCAAGGAAAAAAACAATAAGAGAGCTCAGAAACATTATCTTCATTGACCTGTGTGCGATGACCAACAATTGACCCACCCAATTGGACAGAATTTTTCACCAAAGCCCTTTTGAATGTGCAACAGACAGGAAACGAATCTGAGTCTAAACCGTGGCAGGGTTCTATTCTACCAGTGGTACTTCTTGATTACATATTCTCGTCTAATATTTAATATCTGTATAACATTGCAATGAACACAATGGTCTAGCTATCCTTTGTTGCCAAAGAACTAAATACACGAAATAGACTAATTTGGTAATTGGTAATATTAGGGTCCAAATGACAGGCAATGTTAATTTTAATAGCTAATTGATTAAGAATTGTCAATTGTCAAATTTGATCTTGTGTATTATTATGAACCAAATTCATTTGTGGTGTTGAACTTATAGACTAGAGTGATTTTAGTGCAAAACAAAATGGGGAGAAATGGTATTTATGCTTTTGAAATGAAATATTTCCAAGAAATATACATCCCCTTTACTAAAATTTATCAAGGGAGCTTGGTAAAAAATACATATCTGATATTTCCTTACACTTGACAAGCAGCATTGGCTAATCACTTTACCCCAGTCAGAGTAGTTTCGGCGTATCCCTCGTCTAGATGATTTTTGAGGATGTTCCTAAGGTACTCTACTTGTTCAAACGCCCCTTGAGTTTCCTCCCACTGTAAGAAAGAACACTATCATCAATAAATTCTTTTGTGACAAATCAATATCCTATCAATAAAAAACACTTAAATTGTATGGCTGAGGAACAACTCCTACCCTGGAACTGAGCGTTAGAGAGGTAATATGTTTTTTATACTCAAAATGACAATTTAGGATGCATCTGGGGTGAACTTGATTGGTTATTCCTAAACAAAATTTAGAATAATGAAAGGTTTATGATAAAATGTTTCTGCTGGGTGCAATTTGAAAGATAATCACTACAACAGTATGCCAAAAGGCATTTACATTGCCAAGAATAATATTTTTCAAACAATACTTTGTTTTGTATCCCGCATGTGTGCTAGTAAAGATGTGAGTTAAACTATGACAGCTTCACAGATATATGGTTTTTTTTTTTTTTAATTTTGTATGAGAAAAATACCAGGGAATTAGTAGAAGAGATATGTCTGATCTAAGAAATAAGAGATCTTACCTCCAGATGGGATACAGATGCGACTTTCCAACCACAAGCAGTGATGTATCGACGTTTTAACATGGTATGTCCTAATGGAACACCTAATAGGCAGAGATATAAAATAACAAACCATTAGCTAAGATTCAACTAGATCTTATAGAACAGAAGGTTACAAATTTGACATACACAAACCAAATACACACCAGTATTTCTCGAGAAGTGAGTTGGACCATCAATCTCCAAAGCAAGCTTCTTATCAACAAGCACAGCATCCAAAGTGTAACCATCCACAACATATTCTTTGACCCATTCCAGGCCAGTGCTTATGAGTAGGCGTCCAACCTCTTTTTGAAATGATGAAGTTATTTTCTGATTAAACCTTTTAGTTTTTCCAGCAAGGGCAACTTTCTCCTCAAACTCACTACATAATGACAACTGAAGATGTGGGAATTCAAGCTTCAAGCACTGGTTTACAAGATGAACTTGAGAAGCAAACATCATATCCTCCCTGTAAAACTCTGAAACCCTTTGCTCCTCATAATCGCAGAGAGTTTTCCAGACATGAGAGAAGAAACTCCTATCCATTTGTCCAAAGACCGCATAGGACCAAGCTATTGTCCCAAGCTGGTCCCTCGTTAAAGTGAGTACAGGAGAGCTCAGAGATCCATTTGAGGCACCAGTTCTGTCAAAACTGATTTGTTCATCATTACTCGATGTCTTTTCACTTGTGCAACCTCTCAATTGGCAACTATCTTTGAAGACTATGTCTAAAGAATCAAATACAAGGTCAACTGGCTCATATAGCGAAGCAAAAGCCCATAAAAGTTGAGCTAGCTCTTGTTCTTGAAAAGTGTGAATTATGTTTGAAGCCCTTTTCGACAACTCTGAGAAAAGATCAGGAGCAGAATGCTGCATTGCAGCAAAGGCACCTGCTATATTAGCAATGTTTTGGGAGTTGAAATCCCCAACCTTGGTCAGTGCAACCTCTGCAATTCTATCCATTTCTGAAAAATAAAGCAGTTCACCTCCAATTTTGGACAGTGCCCAAGATATGTTAGAGATTCCTTGAGCAGAGCACTCAGGTAAGGCTGTCATCGCAACACTCACAAGCATAGACATCTCTTTTTGTCGAGCAAAAGCCAATCTTCGAGTTCTCGTCATAGTAACCTTCTCCATATTCTTAGCAATGCGATGAAGAGCAGTGGCAATGTTCAATGGGGACAGAGGAGAAGGGCTTAGGCCTTTTGCAACCGCAACAATTGTTTCATAAGTTATCTCTAAAACATCATCTGCAGTCTGTGCTTCAATGATTGCTTTATTCAAGTTGACTTCTTTTCTATGATCAGATGGCCCGGAGAATTGAGAAAGCCTATTGACAAATTCTTCCTTTGCTTTTTCCTTCTTTTCTATAAACAGTCCATCAGAAAACATACTCACTCTCCTTTTCAAATCGTCAACATCATTCAGAGGTTGGATAGGCTGTGGGAACTCTTCCTCCAAGCCAAAGTCAAGATCTTCGATATTCTCAATTTTCTTTACTATTTTCTTCTTGCTTTCCAACTTCTTCTTGTCCTTCTTTTTCTTCTTAACCGTAACCAAATCTTCAATCAGATGACCCATGCCCCTTGCTTCAATTGATTTCAGGGCCTTCTTTCTGGCCCTCACACACCAATCCATTTCATCAGTTTCTTCAAGCAACTTTGACCTCTGCACTTTTTCCCTTTTCTTAGTGGGAGCCCGGTAACCAAACGGATCAACTTCCCCAAGAAACTCAGATTCCCACTCCACATTAGATTCTTCTCCATCACCACCATTATCCAGTGCATCAACACCAGCTCTCCGGGAACTAGCGCCAGTGTCTCTACCAAATTGTGTGCAATTACTTCTCAGGGTGCAGGATTCAGGTTTTCGATTTAAACTCCCAGTTCTAGTTGTAACCACTGGGAAAGTATAACCAAGTCTCGGAGTGAAACCAAAGGGTTTTAAGCAACTTTGGTTAAGCAAGGAATTCAATAACCCTTCCATACCTCACCTGAAGAAAACAAATTCAACCAAATAGGTTTGACCATGCAACTAAACAAAAAGAAGAACACCACTAAAATTCAAATATCATCCATAACTATTCAAAGGACAATAACACCAAGTGAAACAGGGAAAACAATAAAAAAAAAAACAGCCTCTGGTTAGAAATTATTTCTATGAGCAGATTTTGAGATGAAGGGAAGAAAAAAGAAAAGCAAAAAGAGAGGGATACCCCATTCCCTACCTTCGAAGAGAAGGAGAAATTTCAAGTTGGTCTCGCTCTCACTCACTCACACACACACACTCTCTTTCTCCTTTTGCAACTGACGGCTGGAGTGCAAGAGAGTGGCTCCTTCTTTGCTGTTCAAGTTATCCTCTAAAGTGGTTGTTTCTCACGGGTATGGTTCCATTAACCTTAATTAGATCCTAATCTAGGTTTTAAACATATTATATTGCTATTGTAAGAAATCTAACTATGGTTCTTAATTCATGTTTTATATTTCAGGATAAATATATTTTTTTTCACTCTTCCTAAAAATTAGAATTAGTCTTTATTGAAAATTTTAAATCAATAATTTAATTAAAATAATTAAATTCACATACTTTTAAAAATAAAAAATTAAATTAGTTTAAAATTTAAAAAAAAAAATTAATTTCAATTTTTAATATATTTAATTCTATATTTAGAGATTATGATAATTAAATATAGTTAAGAAGGTTCATTAGAATCAATTAAAAAATAATCGATCAAAATCAATTTTTTCTATAGTTCAGATTAAAAATAAAAAATCCAACAAATTTATCTGTGTGAATCAGTAAAACCAGTGTACACACTGTTTAAATCATGAAGTTGAAATTTAGTTCATATAAAAAATACTATATACACCGTTAAATTCTTGCTGGTTCTATTTGTTTTGCATCACTGGATTAGAGAACTAGAAGAAGAGTAACTTGGTTTCATTTATTTTAATCCAAGAAAGTTACGAAGCGGGTTTAAATGAAAAAAAAAGGATGTGGTTTCTCCCTGTACCACAAAAACATTCTTCAGTATCCCCAAAACATTTTTTAAATTTCGTCTTTGCCCCTCATTTAAAATTTCTTCAATAATCCACCCACCCTTGCACTCCCAAACGTGCAACCCCAAAGAATACCCACCCAGCACCCCAAATTAATATCCAGATCCTACACCTTTTGACTTAACCCTTTTCCCTTTCTCTTGCGGCACACTTCATCTACTCCACTCTGCATTGAATTTTTCTTCCATTTGCATCACTCTTGTATCATAATGTTTTTGTGTTTTTTTGTCCAGTTCGGTTTTGTATACATTTTTTGTTTCTGAAAATGGTTACCGTAGAGGTTGACATCTGCTTCAAAGAACTCTATTGCATATGTCGACATCCATTTCACTATTTTTTTTCGTTTTCTGCTCATTGCGGATGTCGACATCCACTTTGCAAATTCGAGTTGCCGACATCAGTTTCATTTTTTTTACCATTGTGGATGTCGACATCCGTTTCACAAATTTGAATTGCGGATGTCGACTCCATTTCGTTATTTTTTTGTTTTTTTGCCATTGCGGATGTCGACATCCGCTTCAGAGATTCAAATTGTGGAAGTCGACATCTGTTTCCTATTTTTAATTTTTTTTCCAAAATGTTGGCTTACGAATAGTTTGACCACGTAGTGGCGAAGAAGTAGTCTCTGGTGGTGGTTTGTGTAAGATGATTACATGAGTTAGTGCTACTTTCCCAAAAAAGAAAGAATCAACTTTCTCTTATCAAACCTTGTAAACATTGGTTTCAGTTATCACGATTCTTTTGAATATCATATAAAAGAAGAAAACCAAATTCTGCATAATCTTGAATCTCAACACACTAATTCATGCTCAATATTTTTGTGTCGACATCTGTACTACCCAAAAAAACAAAAAAAAAATAACCAAACGGATGTCGACATCCGCAACACAATTTTCTGAAGTGGATGTCGACATCTGTAATACAAAAAATCAAAAAAAATTATGAAACAGATGTTGACATCCGTAATATGAAAAAAAAAGAAATGGATGTCGACATCCACAACACAATTTTTTGAAGCGGATGTCGACATCCGTAATACAAAAAATAAAAATAAAAATACGAAATGGATGTCGACATCCGTAACACAATTTTCTGAAGCGGATGTCGACATTCGTAATACAAAAAAAAAGAAACGGATGTCGACATCCGCAACATAATTTTCTGAAGTGAATGTCGACATCTGTAATACAAAAAAAAAAAGAAATAGATGTCAACATCTGCAACACAATCTTCTGAAGTGGATATCGACATCCATAATACAAAAAAAAAAATTAAGAAACGGATGTCGATATCCACAACTCAATTATCTAAAACGGATGTCGACATCCGCAATGATAACAAAAGTAAATTTTGATGTATATCAGTGATAACAAGGTAGAAGCAAAGAGCTTGAAGCACAGATGGAAGAAACAGCTTGAAGCACAAATGGAAGAAACAACTTGAAGTAGGGACCACTGGGACCACAGGTGGGAGCTTGAAGCACAAAGACACAGGAAGCACATAGCACCACAAATATTGGGAGGAAATGGACACTGAAGAAAACGAAACGGGAGGAAAGTTGGGGGTGCAGGCACTCACAGAAATAAAAAGAAGACGACCGATAACAACGCAATAAATTTACTTTCACTGCTTTCAACCACCAAGATAGGTAAAATTAATTAGAGACAAAAATGTAATTATTAATGATAAAGAAGAAAGGTTGAGGGTGCAAGGAGAAACCCCAAGAAAGGAACGAGGTAACACGCCAATCTGTCAGCACACCCATTAATAATACGGGTCAAACTATTCAACCTGCCAGCAGACCAAAAGAATTGCATTGGCCCGTTTACATGTCCAATTGAATGGTACTATTTGCTAGAGATCAAACTAAATCCATAACCTATAAAAAGATAGCAAGCTAGCTATACATTAATACATTAGATATAGAAGATTTTTCCAAAATCGTTATTTTGAATTCAGATAAAAAACATTTTAAAAAATGTTAATATATTTAAAAAAAAATACATTATTACAATTTAAGAATTTAAATATTAAATTCAAATAGGTCAAAATTTATTAACTTAAAACCCATACGTTTTTAATTTTTTTAACCTAAAACGATGAATTGAGTTAACTTAGACTCAAACCATACAAAAATATGTATGTCTTACATCTATCAAGTAAATAATAATAATAAGAAAAAAACATTTACATTATTTGTTTTGTTGTATAAATTATAGTTTCTATAGACTAGACACCACAGAAAAAAGAGAGCTCAGAGTGTGCATTTGTTTCATCTATATTTTTGAGATGAACACTGACAGACTCTTCACTCAAATGCTTTTATCATCACAGCTCTCAGAAATGTGCACCAGCCGGGAATCGAACCCGGATCTGTACCGTGGCAGGGTACTATTCTACCACTAGACCACTGGTGCTTTTGACTTTTATTGGAAAACATTTTATATATATATAATCTAAGAACATCAAATTTGTTTGAATACAATAAAGTATATAAATTATAAATAATAACTCCAGTTATGCTGAAATAATCTAGAATATCTATTTTCATAATCAAATATTTAATATTTTACAATTTTTTTTTTTATAAAAGATGTTTAACAATTTTATAATGACGCAAATTTTGATTCCAACCAAAAGGCAAAGCATTGATTCTTTTCTTCAGATTTTATACTTAGTTTAAACCAAACCAAACTTAATTACATTTTACATTTTTATGTTTAATTCTATTTAATGAAAAATAAAAAACAAACTTGAACCTCTATTTTAGTTTGTATTTGACATGATTTTGTCTCTTAAAATATCAATAATTTGACTAATTATCGATCGATAATTTGATTTAATACAATTAAACACTATAAATTTAAACTTTAATTGTTATTATAACTTTTGATTTCATTAGTACTGCTCTAATACCTAGTTTAGTTTTAAATAATTAATTTCTATGTTTTCATTTGATTTTTTTTAGTTTAGTTAATAGATTATTACACATACTATATTATATAAGTATGTTTAGTTACTTTGTTATAAGGACAGAGTTTTTAAGGATGAACACTTAGCCATGAAATATAATTTGTCACTTCCACAACACAGAGACTTAAATATTTTCAAACCAACTCCATCAATTATGTGCTTGCTTCCACAATCACTAAATGTCCTTTCCTCAGTGATTTTTTTTCTTTTTTTTGCTTACTTGTTGCTTCAGAATCTGAAATAACATTTTTCATATATTTATCTAACCAAACTCAGGTAAATTTTATGTATTAAACTAGGTTTATTTTATTTAAATAAATAAGAAGTCGTGTATGAGTTCAATTCATTTTGCATTTAGTGTTTAGTATGTCTTCTGTATTAGTATGGCACAGAAGTCGTGCACCCTAAGCATAACTTCAATTTCTTTTTATTTTAAAAATAATGAATTTGTGGAAATTTCTCGGGACTTTCTCAACTATCACAATAAACATCGTTGTAATCGACCACAACTTCTATTGATCAAATTTTCGCTGACAAAGTTGTATAAAACAGTTTTGTGTTGTATTTTTAAGTTGAAAAGTTGTATAAAACATGTAGATTAATCTATATTAGGATGGATTGATAATTTAATTTGGGTAACATACATATTTGTCTTAGATATGTATTTGTATGTGTATTACATACTTTATTGATACTTATTAATAAAATATGTAAACTCTAAAAGAGTAGTATTATTATGATGTCAATGATTTATAATTTTTTATTTTGATAATATTTAATATATATTATTTTAATTTGGATTCAAACGATAATAATAACATATTTATTATATTTTTATATTTATTTTTCAATACACATATATCATGTGTTGTAACGTCTCAATTAAATGGATAATATCAATTTAAACAAAATGCCACATATAAAATAATATCCAGAGAGTGCGGGAAAAAGGTAAGGAGACACACAATACCCCAACCATGTTCATACAAAAGAGAGGATGCACTATACTGCCTAACCTAATTAAAATGAATCAACAAAACACAAGTTCTCGTACAGAAAGATAATCTAGACAATAAAACTTCTTCAGCTGAAGGCTCCCTAGTGAGCCCCATACCCGTCCATAACCATCAAGCCGTAGCATCCTCATTGTCATTACCACTGCCACGGGTTCTCGCAACTGCTCACATCAATAGAATTGATGATCATTGCAAAGGAGGAAAACCACACACACAACCATACAAACAAGCGAAAGGGTAAGCTAGTGCACAAAATTCATACATCATAACAATCATCATTCAATCATATAATCAAGCATAATTGACGGAAAACTCTCACATAATACACCAAACCCTTTCAAAACTACAAGACTTGACTATCCGGATACGCATAATGAGACACCACCACAAGATAGTGGAATTAAGTCCTAGCAGTGAGGCATCACCACGAGGCCTTCGCGAAATTACACCCTTATCAGAGGCACCACCACGTGGCCTACGTGGAATTACGTCTTGGCCTTGAGGCACCACCACGATACTCGCGTGGAATTACGTCCTTATCTCGAGGCACCACCGTGAACTCCTCCTTAAAAGGGTCCACAGAATTATGTCCATTAGATGAGGCACCACCATGAGCTCTCACTACAAGAGTCATGGAATTACGCCCTACTCACACATTGAACATGTTTCACCAACCAATAAGAAGTTCCCATAATACTAACATCATGTATAACAACCCCATCATGCAACTCATGCTTTCCAATTCATATAACATACAACAACATATCATTCCCACCGCAACCTCATATATCAATCATGGCATCATCCCTCAACCCACATAGTAAAGCATTTAGATCAAATAGGCAATCACACATCAGTGCACCATTCAACAATAGTACCAAACTCACCCCACAGCCTCGCTCAGGCTAACAGGTCCCGCTCAGGCGAGGGGGTCCTCTCGCTCAGGCGAAACCCTTCTCGCCTAGGCGAGATCGCGAAAGGGGAAAAGCGAACTCTGCGAGGTCTCGCTCAGGCGAGACCACTCCTCGCTCAAAAATAAAAATCACTCGTCTAAGTGAGAGATCGAGCAGCAGGTCCTGGGCGAGCCTCTGTTAATCTCGCCTAGGCGAGGCAAGCTCGCTTGGGCGAGAAAACTAGTGCCCGCCACTGTTCTTTCGAGTGACAACCACCCACACGCATCCACACAGTCCAACATGCAATTTCAACCGATTAAATTCACACACAGACCGTTCCATCATCATAGACTCATCAAACAAGCAGATTCTACCGAAAATGTGGTAAGGTCTAGCTTCCCTTACCTGGAACTAGCTAGAACAGGGATTCGACTCCAACAGTGGGATGCAACAGTACAAGGAAGGGATGAGCGAGCTGGAACAGAACCACAGAACAAGTCTTAACATAAACTTACAGTGAAACCTTAACTGGAAAAGTAAACAACGAAAGGAAAAGAGCGTATGAGTCGCAGAGCACCTACGTGAATCAAGAAGATGAACTGAGCTCGCTTGACTGAGATAGAGTAAACCCTAGCAGAGCTTCTGGGGAGAGGTTAGGGGCTTGACGGCTGCGATTTCTGTGAATAAAGAGAAAAGATTAGTCTAGGGCAGACTTAGGGTATGGTCCCTCCTCTTTTTGGGCCAGCTAGGTCCAACCAACCTTGGGACAGCCCTTAAAGATTTAGGCATAAATAAATGGGCCTTACATGTGTCATATATTATTATTTAAAAAAATTATTGTCGTACAATATATATTTCATATCTGATACAAGGATTATTTCTATGTATTATAACGTGTAGACTATCAATTTCTATTTTTTAACAACTTTTTTACAATCTAAGCTGACATGGCTTTCCATTAAAATATTGTCAAAATTTAATTTGCGGTTCATTAAGCACAACTTACCTAATTCTATAGTATTTTAAAAATCTATTCATTTTAGTAATTTTATTGAGAAATTACACCATAATAATAAAAAAACCATAAATTCTCAAGATAAAGGACAAGTTGAAACTTCCCTACAAATTTAAAATTTACTGGAAACTTTTTTGTAACTTTAAAATATGCAGGTAACTTTAATGTTCATTTAATGTTTTCATACAGAAGAAGATTTTAAAGTTCTCTTGTAATGTGATGTTTTAAAAAACTAATAAATATTTGAACTTTTGAACAATAGTTAAGACTTTCTACCAAATACTTTTTAGAAAAACGGAGAAACTCTTTATACATCTCTCCCTGCTCCTCTGTAAAATATCTCCACAAGCTGATAAATCAAGACTTCCTCTAACACTCCCATATATATTAACTTTAATCCAATAAATTTACAGAACCTCCCATATAACATGTACGTACAAATTTCAATAAATTACGTCTTCTCATTTTCCTATGGTATTTATTTGCTTTATAGTTATTAAACTTATCTACTACTTTCTTTAGTAAAAAGATAAATTGTGTTGGAGCATCATTCTTTCATGCTGTATTTATTTCCACATGCGACGTTGTTCCTAGTGAGTGCGAAAGCAAATTTGTAAATGGAAGACAACATATTTGAATTAATGATCGAGTATTTAATGATTATACATAGTAGAAAGATAAAAATAGCCTTCCTTTATTTTGAATTAAAGGAGGACAACATATTCCTGAAACACGCGGTAACCACATAAAATGTATTTAAATTTTTTTTCCTACAATTTCCTAACTAATTTTAATTTTATCTTCCCAATTTTAAATTTATTTTTAATTAGAAATATGAATTTCCATTTAAATTTCATATCATTTCAACTATTTAATTTAAATTTATATAAGAGTAAAATGGTAATTACTTACTTTTATCTATTAAAACATTTTTTTTAATCTATTATAACAATCAAATCATATCCTAACTTTCATAAAATTTCATCTCAAATCACATTATTTATCCTTTAATTCAAAAACCAACAAAATTCTATTTCCATCCATTCAAATCCATTTACTTTCTTTTTTCACATACACTCCCCAATTCAAACACACCCTCACCCTCGAGTTGCAAATTTTCTAGGATTGTAATGTTAGTAATTTTGGGTCATGCATATATATGATACATAATTAAATGTGTTATGGTCATTATTTATAAAGCCAAATAATAAAGTGATCTGACTAAATTAAAGATTTGGCTAAAGGCATATGTCATGAAAATAAATATTGTGTAGAGACCATTTAGTAATTTCTAATTTGATGAGAGGCCAAATTAGAAATACTAAAACTTAAGTAATTCAGTTTATAAATGGTCGTGATCCCCTTCTGAGAGCATACTGAGTCATAATGTACTTTTCAAGTTCCTGTTCCTTTCTCTTTATCCCCATCAAGAGAGAAAACCAAAGGGAAATAAATGTGTTCTACAGGAGGAAGATCACGGTATCGGTAGTGCTCTAATATCATCGTTATGGCCAATTCAAGTACGCTTCTATTTACTATTTAGAGCATGATTATCAATATGAGATATTGTTTATAAATTTATGATTGATTATCAAAATAATCTTAGGATCATATTCTGCGTTTATTTATGCTTACATGTAACTATTTAGGCTTTGTATGATGATTACGAAGGTTACAAATCAAATTCCTAACATGCACGGTGAAAAAATTGGAACTATTTTGGTTAAAACATGCATACTATATATTAATGAGACAAAATAGATAAGGAAAAACATACCTTATTGGCAATTATGATTGCAAGAAAGTTTTCCCTTCAAAAGTATGAAAGCCTTACACGTGTATCAAGCCTTAGGCGTGTATCACACCAATACCAACCTTTGTCATTTCAACACTTGATCCTGGAAATCTCTTATGTGTTTGGAGGATAACATAATAAAAGCAACTTTTTTTAAGAGAGATTTTGGAAATTGACCTTTTTTTTTAAAGAGAGCCTACGTGCCTCTGTCTTTTTTCTAAGGAGGTTGAATATATGTTTTAAAAACTTTTCTTTTTTCTATCTTATAGAAACCGTACACCTCATGTCATGTTATGCTCTAAAAAATCTCTCAAGCAAGTCTGTTACTTTTATATATTGTTTGTTTTTAATAACAAACAAGATTTATCTTAATTGATTAAGTCTCACTCAATTAATCACAAATTTTCAAAATTACATTAATTATAATTTTGGTACTGGCAAAAAATATAATAAAATTCTACTTAAAAGAATTAGATTAATAAAATTAAGATTTAATTACTCGAATGATATAAATTTTAGTAGTTGTATGTCAATTTGGTACCATTATTGAAAAATAGTCAATTACGTCTCAATTTTTGAAAATTACCTCAATTATGTCTTTTTAAAAAAAATGATTAATTCCATCAAAAAAATTATTTATCTATGAGAAAGAAACCTAATTAAAAGATAGGTATAATTATTGATTTAATCCTCTAATTTTTTGGTTTGGTTCATTTTGGTCTCTTTATTAATTTTTTGGTTCAATTTTGTCTTCTAATTATTTAAAGAGGTTCAATTTGGTTATTTCCCTTCACATTAACACTGTGTTTGTACATGCCACGTGTAAATTTGTGAAATTTTCATTTTTTTAATTTTTTAAATATATTAATTATCACATGTCAGGTTACTATTGTGTCACGTGACCGTGGTTGTTTTCAATTTAGTCCTCTGATTAAATTTTTGATTCACTCTACTTCTCTATATTTTTTTTTAAATGATTCAATTTTGTCATCTCTAATTTGAGACCAAATTAGTAAATAAGCTTAATTACAATTTATATACACATGTTAATTTTTTTTTTGAATTTATAAATCAAATCATTACACCTAAATATTCAAATTATTTTATTTTTTACCAGGGTAAAGAATTACAAGTGTAATATATATATATATATATATATATATATATATATAAATTAAAATATAAAAAAAAATAAAAATTTTAAAACTAGACATGTGACATGTATGGTGTTAATGACAACTTAACAGAAATAATCAACTTAAATCTTCTAATAATTGGAGGACTAAATTGAACTAAATAATAATAATAAAAGAACCAAATAAAAAATTAAAGGACTAAATCAATAATTATAACTAAAAATATTAATAAAAGGTTTTTTATTTTATTTTAATCCTATTGATGATATTTTATTTGACAAAAAGATACTCGATCAAATTTCTATTTTTGATGATTGAGACATTTTACATTTCAGTTTAAATACATACATTACAGGAAAAGAAAAAATCTTTTTATTTTTGTCTTTCAGGTAAAGAATTGAACTTACATTTATCACAAACAAGTTCTTCAACTAAAGTGTCTATGTTAAATTCGATTATCACATATCTCATTTCATGATTAATGCATAATTTGAATAATATGTAGATGCCGTACAATTCAATTCTTTTCATAATTAATAAAATGATTAATGAAAGAAAAAAATTAAAAAAAAAAGTTATATCCTCCTCCACCTTTGTAATATAAAAATGAATTTAAATATATTTCAAAATGTTTTTAAAAACTGTGTTTCTTTTTAACTAAATTATATTTTTATTTTGTTTACCAATTATTTTTCCAAAGAAATGGTATACGAAGTGCTTTTATTTTCCGATAAATAGACGTAATAAATTATAATATAAATACAATATTTGTTTATTGGAAAGATATTTCAAATAAATTTCACAAAATACCGAACAAAAAATAATTTAATTTTAAAATAAAATATACCTTTTCTATAATAATTTAAGAAAAATAATATATTTAACTCATAAAATATATATTTGAAATTCGTCGTAATTATGTAAAATCAAGAAACTTAAACTTCATAAGAATGACAATCAGACGACTTTTATTATCTTATATTCATTCTTACAGAAAAAAATTATTCTCATTACTATACACATAACTAATGAATATAATATTTTTATCTCATTTTCATTCCGACAAGATAACAGATTTACACTAATGTTTATGTTCATATCCACTTTCTTACTATTTTAATTAATGATATTTTTATAAAAATAAAAAATAATGAAATTTAAAAATATGATAATATTAAATATTTAATATCAAAATAATGTATTCTTGTTTTTCTAATATTAAATATTTAGAAAAAAATTATAATCATATACATTTCAAATTAGAGTACAAAAACAAAAATTTCTAAGAACGAAAATATTTATTAAGTTTGCAAACGTTAACAAAACAAAAATGATAAAATTAAAAAATATTTTTAAATATTTATAAAAAAATTTAAGTATTCAAGTTCACAAATATTTTAAATGTCTCTTTTTACACTTTCTTTAAATTATAATTATTTTTTTTCACCAATACAAATTATAACACACCACTTAACAAAGTTATACAAAGAACAAATATTAAACTAATAACATTTTAAATTTAGCGTAAATTTTTCTTCTTATGAAATTGGATCTATGTGGTGGTGATAAACAAAATTTATGACAATGGTATTCATTTATTATACTATAAATAAAATGTCTTTATACAATTGCGGTGATAAAATTAAATGAGTGAAATAAGTTATAAATAAAATGTCTTTATAACATTTATTATATTATAAATAAAATGTCTTTATTCAAACTTAGATGGGCCTTGTTCGATGACTTGTACAGATCGAGCAGGCCCAACGACCCTGAAGGGTCAGGCGGGCCCGATGACCAAAATAAGTTGGACGGGCCTAAAGACATGAACGAGCTAGGTGGACCCGACAAACCGGACGAGTCAGTTGGGCCCAACGACTTGAAAAAATCAGGTGAGCCCGATAACCTGAACGGAGCAGACAAGCTTGATGACCCAAACGAGCTTGGCAGGCCTGATGATCCGAAGGGCCAAGCGAGCTTGATGATCCGAATGGGCCAAGCAGGCCCGATGATCTGAACGGGCGAGGCGAGCCCAATGACCCAAACGGGCCAGGCGAGCCCGATGACCCGAACAGGCTAGGCGGGCCTAAAGACTCAGATGGGTTGGGATGGGTCGGCCTAACGACTCATACGGATCGACCCAACGACTCGGACAGGTCGTGCTCGACGAATTGGGCAAGCTCGATGACCTTGATGAACCAAGCGGGCCCAAGGACCAGGACAAGCTGAGTCGCCCCGACAACCTGGACAGGCTGAGTCGACCCAACGACTTGAACAGACCGTACTAAATGACCCGTACGGATCGGGTAGGCCTGATGCCTAAACGGACCAAGCGAACCCAAAAACCTGGATAGAATGGACCGAACCGACTCGACGATTCAGACAGTACTTACTTTGTTATAACGATAAAGTTTTGAATTGTTTTTAGATCTTAATGATGAATTAAAAACTATAATATTAAAAACAAAACTAACAACGTAACGTCATATAAAGGTTGGAGATACACAAAGAATAATTTGATCGGTGAGAGTGACTTAATTTTATAAATCTTTTTACTGTTTTTCTAATTTTATAATTATTTTTACTGGTTGTGGTTTATATAGCACCTTTCCTCTTCGTATATTATTTATGTTCACGAGGAAACAGTCTCATCTCATGCAATATTCTAAGAAGACTTCGAAAAATAGTCACAAAAAATAATAAAAGTTAATGTTTAAGCAAGTGCAAAATATTTTATTATACTCCAAAAATCTATTTCAGACCCACATCACGCTTTGAATTTTAGTATTCCAATAAATAAGAAAATGTCTAACAACCATAACAATATTGAGAAAGTCCACAGAAAACCTTGTTTTGAGTTTTGCTGATTTTATAACTCTTTTTAGTGATTTATAATTGTATATTCTATGCTATTGGTCTTTATGGAAAATACAGTCTCATCTCATGCAAACAATATTATAAGAGACTTCAAATGGCAGTCACAAAAAATAAATAATCTAAAAGCAAATATTTAAGTAAGTGCAACATGTTTTATTATACACCAAAAATCATTTCATACCTACATCACGCTTACTATTCCAATAAATAAATATAAGAAAATGAATATATAACGACCAAAACAAAGATTATAAAAGTCAAATTCAACGCAGTAGGTGGGTGCTAACATCAACACAGGTTGTATTTCGTATACATTAATTAAAAGCATATTTCCTTTCCGTGACTTCTCACATCTTCATTTTCATTGTCATCACCGGTGGATTTTTACTTAAAATTTGGAAAGAGTCCAAATTATATATATATATATATATATATATATATATATATATATATATAATCATTATCATTAATATAAAAAAATATAATTTAGTATTGAAATATTTTTATATGTTTCTCGTTAGAAAAATGATAGTTTTGAAATTGTATTTAATATAAAATTCATTTTAAATAAATTTTTCTGATTTATCCCTTTCATGAGATATTCTAATATGAAAATTTTCACATATAATTATTTGAATATTAAGTCCTCTAATTCTAGAGTTGGATTCTTACTACCATGGGTGAAAAGATAAATCTATATTGTTTTGGTTTTAACAGTATTTTTTTTCTATCATTTAAAAAAAATATTATTTTATTCTTCATCAATATACTAATTTTTAAAAGAATATTTAAGATTAAAAAATAATTTATCAAAATCAAATTAAAAATTGAGAGAGTTATTACTAAAAGAAAAATCTATGATAACCCAATCACAATTAAAAAAAGATTAGGAAGAAACAATAGTATGTAATTTTTTGTTTTATATTCATAAAAAAATAAATATACAAAATACTCTTGATGAAAAAAATATTAAATATTAAACTACAAATGTTTCCCTATCGGTAGACATGGGAGTTACTTTTTTATCTTTAAGAAATAAAAGAGAATTAATGAGAAATGAGAATAGAAAAAACAAATTTGTATCTATTTTCTATTTCTTTTTCAAAAACAAAAAAAAATATAAAAGTAAAAGATAAATACAAGTGAGAAACTTAAAAAATAATAAATAAAAACAAAATATATCTCAAAAAGTATTTTTATTTTTTATTATATTTATTTTTATATTTTATTATTTATTAACATTAAATATTATATTTTATAAAAAAATAAAAGTCTATCTAATTTAATATATAATATATTATACATATATTTTAAAAATTTTGAGGGCCATGGCCCTATAAGTATACGGAGATCCGTCCCTGGTCATCTCAATGCTTTGAAGGGATCGGGGCAAGCTACGATTCTTTGACTGTGTTCTTCATCACAGTTTGTGGTTGCTTTTGTTGTCTTCATCGTATTGTTGTTGTCAGGTACACACTATATATTTCTCCTTTTTATTTCAAGTTTAGGTTTGTTCCATCCATGGAATAATGCATTTTTAGTTTATCTATAATCTAAATCCTCTTAGTCTCTTAAACTCCGTTCCTCTTACTTTGCTGCTACCAAAATTTTCACAGTTCAATTCATCAATCTTGAAAGTTCACGGGAAAAAAAACACAGTTGTTCTAATTTCATTACTGCTGCTAGCTATTAGGAAAGGGTCTTCATATTATATGAATGAAACGTAGTGTATATATATGCTGGACGATATATATTTTTTCAATTGATCACTTGTATTTTTATGATGAGAAAACGTGTGATTGAGTTTCTGAAGAAGAATAAGCCAGTATTTATAGTGAAAATTTGTATATATATAATAACGTACTCCCACCTGTTCAAAACTTTGGGAATTTTAGTTTTTAGTTTTGTTTTAAAGTACGCTGATTATTTTAGAATTTGAATAACCTCATCTACTTGGGTAAGAAAACTCATTTCAATAAAATAACTATATTCTTTTTATAATAAGGCTTAATTAATGATTTAATCATTTAATTTGTTGGTATAGTTTATTTTGATCTTTTTATTATTTTTGGTTCAATTTGGTCTTCTAATTCTTTCAAAATGTTTAATTTGGTTTTTTCTGCTAAGTTGACGTTAATTCTGTCTACGTAAATATCATGTTATTTTGTGGAATTTTAATTTTAATTTAAAAAAGTTTAAATTGTCATGTGTCACGTCATGGTTGTGACGTGTTAATTTGTGAAATTTTCAACGATTTTTTAATATATATATATATATATATATATTCTTTAATTTGAAAAAAAATTTGTCACATGACATGCCATGTCAGACTATGCTTATTTTCAATTTAGTCACTCTATTTAAAATTTTGATTCAATTTAGTCTTAAGATGATCTAATTTTGTCCTCTCCAATTTGAGACCAAATTAGTAATTAAGCTTAATTACAACTTATATATACACGTTAAATAACTTTATAGAATTTATACATCAAATTATTTCACCTAACTATTCAAATTATTTTGCCTTTTACATGTGAAAAAAATTTCAAGTGAAAAAAATGTAAGAAATAAAGTAACATGAGTATTTAAAGAGTGATTTGATTATAAATGATAAAAAATTATTTTAACATGAATATATAAGTTGTTTTATTTACTAAGTTGTTCTCAAATTGAATCAAAATTGTAAATAAATGGACTAAATTAGAAACAACCACCATTAATCTGACATGTGGTACAATTATGACCTGCCACGTGGTAATTTAAAAAATAAACAAAATTAAAAATTAAAAGTGATTGAAAAAATTTCAAGAATTGACATATGACACGACCATGACGCAAGACGTAGCAGTTTATTTTTTTTAAATTAAAAAAATTAAAAATTAAAAAAATTAAAAATTAAAAAAAAATTCACAAAATGACATGTGACATGTATGAACACAGTATTAACGTCAATTTAACAAAACAATTTAACAAAAATGACCAAATTGAACCTTTTAAAAGAATTAGATAACCAAATTGAACAAAAATAATAATAAAAGGACCAAAATCAACCAAACTAACAAATTAGAAGACTAAATCACTAATTAAATTTTATAATAAAATATTTAAGGGATAATTAATGTTAATACATAATTTAAAAATTTGTTTCTAAACATTTTTATAGCGGCAACTAAAAATAAAATTATAAAAAATTATATATTAGAGATCTTCCTAGATTGGATTTTGAAGATAAATATATAAATATATATATATATATATATATATATATATATATATATATATATATATTATATATAAAATATTTATAATTTATATGTCCATTCCTTCTACTAGTATTACTTAAACAAAAATATACACCTAACAAACTAAGAAAAAAAAACATTTTAGGGACCACCTTTTCTAGTTGCTAAAAGAGATAAAATCGGTTGTAAATATTTTAACAACCAAACTAGAGATAAAAAAATATGTGGTGGCAAAAAGTCTAGTCACAATCCAATTAGCGACCAAATTGAAAATTGGTCTCTAAATAGTTATCGAAGTTTCAATACCTTCTACTATAGAGATCAATTTAGTCATTAAAGTTTCAGTTGCAAAAATAAAACCAAAATTAGCGACTATTTTTTCGGTTGCAAACATGAAAAAAGATATTAAATTAAAAAAAAATCGGCACCAACTTGGTTACTAATGTGATAATATAGTGACACTTATTTTTCGATAGGTAACATTTTTATTTAAATTAAAATATATTTCAATTACTAAATTGATGACAAAAAGTTAAAACATTTAGCAACCAATATATTTCAGTAACTAAATCAGTTGCAAAAAGAATAAGAAGAAGATTTAGCAACCAATATATTTCTAAGACTACTTTTAAGTACATAATTTTACCTGCTTATATATTTTGACATGTTTGTAACAATTTTTTAACCTACTTATAAATACTATAAATTTAATTATGCTAAATAATAGTAAACTCAAATATATAATGTAGTAAAGAGTATTATAAAAAAATAAAAGTGTACATACTACATGATCCAACATAAAAGCAAAATGGAAACAGTTCTAAATAAATACACAAGTTTTGAAGTCATCATACAATTAAAATTACAACTAATGGTCCCCTGGTCTACTATATCATCTCCACTACAACGAGGATCAGAAGGAGTTGGCATAAGATTTTCCAATTGGACGTGTTGAAAAATAAGTTTCATGGTGCATCTACTCATTTTGGTGTCGCATTTGCTCATCTTGTTGGTGCATGCATTCACTCTATTGCTCATGATTTATCATCATCTACTCCATCTTTTCTTCAAGTGTTCTCTCATTAGCATCCTTTTGCCATAATCCAAGATTTAATTTCTGAATAGTTTCACACATTTCTTCTATTTGATGAACCACTAGATATTGACTGATATAGAGTAAGCACTTGTAGAAGTAGTAAACATTTTAATCAATGCACCAAGTCCATACACATGACCCTTTTTAATGCATGAATTACGAAGAGTTGTGTCATCACTATTAATGTTTCCCTCACTTGAAATGTATCCCTCCTTACATTCTTCTTCTATCTTTGTCTGATTTAATAAGTGGATATTTATTTCTTGTCCCTCACCATCAAATCAAGAAGAGAATCATGAATGAGTCTGAATCAACATGTAGCGCTACTTGAAGTTGCACAAGTTCACCATCTTGGTATGAAGTGTCATGCTCAACTTGACTTACTGTCCATAATACTACGAGCTTTTATCTTAATTACTCCGAACCAACTTTGGTGTCACTCTAGATATTTGGTGAAATAAAATTGCTTTACTTGTTGTGCAAATATGAATGGATTGTATGCTTTTTTATATCTCTGTGAAGGCTTTACTTGAACGATTCCATACTTATTATCTACTTTGGTTCCTATTGTAGAAGTATTATCAAACCATTCACACTGAAAGAGAATTAAATTCATGATTGACCAGCCAATATACTCTAGTTGAATAATATTAGACAATATTTCATAGAAATATGACTCTAACCATTGCTTCCTCATACATAAACACCATAGTTAGAGGAAATCAAGCTTTCACTAAAGAATAGTGTGGAACTTGTATCCATTAGTAACATAGATAGGTCATGATTCAACTTTTCTCTTAAGACCCATGCCAAAATAACTAATAACGGATATTGAATATTATTTTCTAGATTGAAAACCTAAATAAAAGATTGTACACTATACTATGTCAATCTAAAAAGAAAATTTGTATAACTAGCAAGTAGTAAATACAAATCCTCATTTTAAATTACCAAAACACCTTTTATTTATCGGATAACTTAAAAAAATTGTATTAACTTTTATTTAGTCTTTATTTTTGCATAATTTATTTTTAGGTCACATATTTGTTCCTTTTTTTTTATAATTATTGACCTATATTCAATCATTATTATTATTTGATACATTATAATTTATTTTGTATTTGACATTGAAAAAAAATATATGTATCCTTATGATATTGAAACTTGAAAATATCAAGTTTCTTTTTCTTTGATTTTTATTTTTTATAACAAAAATTCAATTACTAATTAAAACGGTATAAAAGTAAGTAAGTACGAGTACACTTAATCTCAAGTGGGGATGAGATAAAAAATTGGATGAAAATGAATTTTAACATATAAGATCGAGATTAGATAGTCAAACTCACACCTACCATGTCATGTCGTTAAAAATGCTTGATGCGTAAATCTCTTTTACTATCATTAAAAAATTAATTATTATTATCGTAATTATTAAAATAAAAAATATTATTTATTTAATACAAGCTATATACATAAAATAATTATATTTTAGTAATTTTTATTGATTTTTAGATTTTTTCTAATATTCATAGTGTGCGTAATATGTATAGATTACTAAATTTATAAAATTAATTAGGTTTAAAAAGATGAAAAGGGTAAAAGAATATGAACATAAACAGTTTGCAAAAAGTAGTCTCTCATCAAATATTATCAATTGGGGACTTCAACTATAACTCTCTATTAATTAATATTACTTTGTTATTTACATGTGTGCATGCAGAAAAGATGTAATTGAGATGTAGAATGGCTGCTATAATAGGGTGTTACCAATTCCTGACATCGTCACCTCGTGCAAAGGAGTGGCTAAAGAAGCAATTGATTCAACTGAACTTGTACGAGGCAAAAGTTAGTGAAGTAGAAGATGTTGTGGAGAAGCTCAAGAAGAAGAGAGATACTATTCAACATATAGTTGAAGAGGAAGAACGTAGACATGGAAGAAGAATTCACGTTGAAGTTAAAGAATGGATAGAGAATGTGGATAAACTCATTCTCGCGTATAAGGATTTCCACGAGGATGAAATATGCCATAAATATGCAGTGTTTGACTTTTTAGATAGTGGTTACCTTCCAAAGCCTGGGATAAGGTATCATCGAAGTAGAAAAGCAGATGATATCACAAAGCAGGCAAATGGGTTACTGCAAAATGCAAAGTTTGACATTTTGTCTTATTGGTCTGGCCCACCCTCTATGGCTGCATTTTTTTCCAACCTTGGTTACGAAAGCTATCCATCAAGAAATGACACTGTGAAAAAGATTACTGATGAATTCCAAAAGCCAGGTGTTAGAATGATCGGTCTTCATGGGTTGAGTGGCGTTGGCAAGACCTCTTTAGTCAAAGAAGTTGTGAAGAAAGCCTTAAAAGATAAGATGTTTGAAGTAGTGACCATGGCAAGTGTGACCAAAAACCCTGACATAAGAAAAATCCAAGGACAAATTGCTGATATGTTGGGGGCTGTATTGGAGGAGGAAAGTGACATTTCAAGAGCTGCGAGGATACACCAGATATTGAATGATGAGAATAAGAGCACGCTTATAATTCTCGACGATCTTTGGGAAAAAGTGAACTTTAACCTGTTGGGGATTCCACATGAATTAGAGAAAGATGATGGCGTAAACAATGTCAAAGGAAAATCACTAGATGTTGATATCTTGAAGAATGTCAATGATGGGAAATCCCCCATCCTTAATGGTTCGACAAGTTTTAGAAAAGGAACGTTACTAGGTGTTGATGGTTCTAAGAATGTAAATAAAGGAAAATCCTCTGGTGCTGCTGACTCGGTGAATGTCAAGAAAGGAGAATTCCTTGGTGGTGATTTGAATAATGTCAATGAAGGAAAATCCCCCCTTGATGCTTTTGGTCAGTTGAAAATTGAAAAGATTGTTCCTCAGTATAAAGGGTGTAAGATTTTGATGATTTCTGAAATCAAACAAGTGTTGTTAAGTCAAATGGAAAGGAAAGAAGATAGTATTTTCCCTGTGGAAGTCTTAAAGGAGAAGGAAGCAGAGATGTTGTTCAATAAAAAGGCTGGAATAGTAGGCAATAATTATGAATATGAAAAGTTAGCGGCTCAAATTGCCAGCAAGTGTAAAGGGTTGCCAATGACAATAGTTACCACTGCAAGGGCATTGAAAAATAAGAGCCTTTCTGTGTGGGAGGAAACTAATCGAAAACTTGAATCTCAAAACTTAGCTGGGGCACCTGAATTTTCTACCAAGTTAAGTTATGATCTTTTAGAAGATGAGGAACTCAGGTACACTTTCTTGCTTTGTGCTCGCATGGGTCATGATGCATTGATTATGGACTTGGTGAAATATTGTATTGGTTTGGATTTTCTTCGAGGAATCAACACAGCAAGGGAAACCAGAGACAGAGTATATACGTTGGTTGCAAAGTTAAAAGAATCAGGTTTGTTGTCTGACAGTTATTCAAGTGATCATTTTACCATGCCAGATACTGTTCGTAGAGCAGCTTTGTCCATAGCATACAAGGAAAACCATTTATTTACAATGACAAAAGAAAAGGTAGATGAGTGGCCTGATGAACTTGAACGGTACGCTGCCATTTCGTTACATCATTGTAACTTCACTAAAGAGTTTCCTGGCACAATAAATTACCCAAGACTTAGAGTCCTTGAAATTGTCAATAGTATTCCACGTCCGAAAATACCCAAAAACTTCTTCAAAGGAGTGAAAGAACTTAGAGTGTTGTTATTGATTGGCATTCATCTCCCCCTTATTGATTCTTCAATTTCATCCTTGCATAAACTTAGAATGCTTTGTTTGGAGCAATGTTGCATGCTAGATGAGGAATTATCCATCATAGGAGAGTTGGAAAAGTTAAGAATTCTAAGTTTTTCAGGATCTGATATTAAAAATTTGCCAGATGAGTTGAATGAGTTAAAAATGCTACAAATTTTTGACATAAGTAATTGTTCTAAACTTAAAAAAATTCCATATGGTGTCATATCAAGCTTGGTAAGTCTGGAGGAGTTGTATATGAGAAATACCTTGATTCAATGGGAGGATGAAGAACAAACACGACAAAGTAAAATAGCTATTCTTTCTGATTTGAAACATTTGAATCAATTGACAACTCTAGACATACAAATCCCAAATGTTTCCTATTTGCCAAAGAACTTGTTTTTTGACAAGTTAGATAGTTACAAGATTGTTATTGGAGATTTGAGTTCATTTTTAGAGACTGATTTCAAGATGCCAGAGAAATATGAAACATTGAAACTTTTGGCGGTACAATTGAAAAATGGATCTGACATTCATTCTCTAAAGGGGATCAAAATGTTGTTTGAAGGAGTTGAAAATTTGTTTCTAGAACTTAATACTGTCCATGAAAAGCACAACAGTGTCCGTGAAGCCCATAATATTGTCCATGATCTTTTTTATAGATTGAATTTAAAAGGATTTTCATATCTAAAACATTTATGGATTGTAAATAATTCCACCATTCAATCTCTCATCAATCCAAAGGACAGACAACAACCTGAGAAAGCTTTTCCAAAATTGGAGTCATTAAGTCTCCATAATCTCAAGATATATGAAATATGCTCTTGCAAACTTTCAGAACCCTCTTTTGGCAAACTGAAAGTCATCAAGATCAATCTCTGCGGTGAATTGAAGAATGTCTTCTCAATTTCTATGGTTAGACTTTTAAAATTTCTTGAAACAATTGAAGTTTCTGAATGTAACTCTTTAAAGGAAATTATTGATGTGGGACCACAAAACAAAATTGAGCTTCCTATGCTTCCTGAATTACGCAATTTGAGGCTGCAATCTTTGTCTGAGTTTGTTGGATTTGATGTCATTCCTCAGATAGAAAGAGAGGAAAGAAAACTCTTCCACGAAAAGGTGCACTAAAATTATCCTCTAAATTTATTCATCCTTTACAGCTAAAACTTTTTTCCCATTTTACTCTGTTAAACCGAAAGGAAAGAGTTTATAAGGATCTCAACGTTAAAAAGAGAAGAAGGTTATTTATATATTATGAAAATTAAGTTGAGAAAGTCAAAATCAATTCCTTACTTTTTGGAGACTCTAATCACGTGTGGCTGTTTGCAGGTTGGAATTTCAAAATTAGAGAGACTGGAGTTGTCCTCAATCCAGATTGACGTAATATGGAGTGTCGAACAATCTTCAAAAAGATCATCTTTTGAAAATTTGACTCATTTGGATGTGAATGGTTGTTGGAAATTAAAATATTTGATGTCATTTACAATGGCCAAGAGTCTGGTGAATCTTCAAAGCCTTTATGTAAGTGACTGTGAGAAGATGGGAAGCATCTTCCTCCTTGAACAAGATAGAGAGAAGGATATTACGGTAAGAAGCTTTGTCTGATTAGATTCAGTGTTAAGATTTGAAATTACAAACCCACAATCGTAGTTTCAGATAGTAGGATAACTAATGTTATTCATTGGTAGATCCATAAATGTTATATTTTTCTTTTTCTGTTTACTGATTAGGTTTCTCTATTTTAACACATATTTGATTAACTTATGGCTACTGTGTACCAAAACAGGATAACATCTTTCCAAAATTGAAGAATATGAAACTTCGCAATATGAACAGTCTGAGTAAGATATGGAATCCCAAACTCCCTTCAGACTCCTTTAGCAAACTAGACACTCTAATCATTGAGGAGTGTCACAGACTTGAAAATGTAATGGAAGGAACATTTGTGAGTATATGCAACTTGAGAGTCACAAATTGCAGGTTCATGCAAGCAATATTTAATATACGTGAGCAAGTTGGGGATGTAGCTAATAACTTGCAAAATGTTCATTTAGAAGCACTCCCTAAATTGAAGCTTGTATGGAAAATGAATAATGAAGATCGTCTTGGGATTCCTAAGTTTAACAATCTGAAGAAGATATTGGCTCAAGATTGTGAGAGTTTGGAATATATATTTCCATTTTCAGTAGCCAAGAGTCTTGATAATCTTGAATCTCTTGTGGTTTGTGATTGCTATGGATTGAGTGAAATTATTGCTAAAAGGGAAGCTAACCACATGAATAGAGTCAATTTTAACTTCCCTAAACTAAGCACCATCAAATTTTCAAATCTGCTAAAACTTACAAGCTTCTATCCATCAACTTATGATTTATCATGTCCATTGAATGAGCTATCTATTGATCTTTGTAACAATCTGGAACCATTCAACTCCGTACATGTATGCTTTCCTGAAGAGGTACTAGTACTAAGCCCCACAACTCTTCAACAACACTTTCTAATTCATGCAAAATTAAATAGAAAATAATCAAAATGGAAACACATTCTTCCACTTTTACTTAAATATATGTACATTTATATAAATATACTCATCCTTTTCTTTACATGTTTGTCAATTATAGGTAATCAATAACTTGAAGTCCATGCAAATTGAGTCTTGGCATGCAAAGTCACCAAGCAGTTATATGGGTAAAAGGAACCATCGAAGGGATAACTTAGAAGAGCTCTCTTTATTTAGATTAATGGATACTGAGATTTTATATTCTTTCCTACATAGAAATCCTAATTTGAGAAGTCTATCACTGAATTATTGTTTCTTTGAAAAGATAGTGCCTCCAAAGGAAGATACTGAAATTGAAAACTTGGGAGTAGTTCCAAATCTGAAAAGCTTAATGTTGATAGACTTGCCGAATCTCAAAGAGATAGGCTTTGAACCAGACATCATTCTTGAAAGGTTAGAGTTCTTGATTTTGAGGAACTGTCCTTGTATGATTACTGTAGCACCTTCCTCTGTATCTTTTACTCGCTTGACAAATCTAGAAGTGGTCGATTGTGATGGATTGCAAAGTCTTATGTCGGCATCTACTGCAAAAACTTTGGTTCAACTCAACATCTTGAAGGTAGTTAAATGTGAATTCCTGATGGAAATAGTAAGAAAAGATGGAGAAAAATCTGACAGAGTTGTTTTTAAAAAATTGAAAGCACTAGAGCTTGTTTCACTGAAGAAACTCAAGAGTTTCTGTGTCTCTGATTGTGACTTTGAATTCCCATCATTGGAGAAATTGGTAGTGAGTGCATGTTATAATATGGCTAAATTTTCTGAGACAGTCACCAGCTCACCACTTTTACAAAATATACATGTTGTCCACGGAAAAGAGAACAAACGATTCTGCTGGGAAGGAGATATAAATGCTACAATACAAAAGATATTCGAGGAAATGGTATGTAATTATGTGTGATTTTCTTGACCAAATTTTTCTTTTCTATTTTGATATTTTTAAAAGTTAACTTAACAATGAAAGTACTTAAAAATTTGTGGGTAATAGAAAACGAGAGAAATAAATATATTTTTGGCTTCAGTTATCTTTTTAGAGAATCAAAATCCTAAAAATTCTACCAAATTCTTATCGAACCAAAAAATAGAAGAAAAACTATGGACAAGTGATCGTTTGAGTGGAATATATCATTGTACAATGAACTTACACAATATATATTTGCAGAAATTTTTTGAAGGCATGGAGGAGATGAGCCTTTCCGAACATCAAGAGCTACAAGAAACTTGGCAGCATGGAGGTGGTATGCAAAAGCAAAATAGCTGGTTTTATAGTTTGAAAATTTTGAAGCTTGAGAACTGTGAAATTCAACCATGTGCAATTCCATCTAATATTCTTCCCTATTTGAGGACCTTAAAAGAACTCCAAGTACGAGGTTGCAACAATGTAGAGGTAATTTTTGAGATGAATGCTGAAGAGGGAACTGGATCAACATTCCACTTGGAGAAATTGGCTTTAGAAAAGCTACCGAAGCTTAAGGATGTCTGGGAAAGTAATGGTAAAGGAACCGAGAGCTTTCAAAATCTGAGGCTAGTTAATGTCAACGTATGTGAAAAACTGCAATCTGTGTTTCCTTTGACCTTGGCAAAAAATCTTAAGAAGCTTGAAAAACTTGAAATACTATATTGTCATCGATTGCATGAAATTGTTAGAAAGGAAGATGACACAGAAGCGGTGTTCTTTTTTCCTTGCGTAACTACACTTTATCTTTTTGATCTACCAGACCTCGTTTACTTTTACCCAGAAGCATTTACTTTGGATTGCTCTGCGTTAAATTCATTAATCGTGTTGAGTTGCCCAGCATTGAAGCTATTTGGAAGTGCTAACAAACAATCCATTTTCTTTGATCTAAAGGTAATTCAGTAACATGAAATGCACACTTTCTGTCTATCTCTCTGTATATATTTTACATTTCACCTTTTAATACCTAGTCCATGCTTTTCTATTTGATTTTCTTTCATTAGGATATTTGCAACCTTGAGGTATTGATACTTGACTGGGAACACACATTGGTGTTAAGGACAAAGTTGGGGGAACCTAAGGACAACCTCAAATATTTAAATGATATTAAGTTGTTCTTTGGTGATGATGAGAATGAAAGACCTGATTTGCCTATTCAAATACTTCAAAAGATGCCAAATTTAACAAAAATGAGTATAAACTATTGCAGTTGCCTCGAGGTATTCCAAACTCAAATCCCGAAAAATGTCAAAGAAAGGGTGCTTACACACTTGAAAACATTGAAACTGTATAATGTGTCAAAACTGCAGTCCATTGGGTCAGAGGACTCACCATGGTTAAACGTGATTTGTGACAGTGAAAAGCTCCAAAAATTATATGTTTTCACTTGTCCTGATTTGAAAACATTAGTTCATTCTACTCCTTTAGTGTCTTTCAGGTATGTGAAAGAAATGTACATAGACAGATGTAAAGAATTGAAGTATTTATTCACATTATCATCAGTGAACAAGTTAGAGAACCTTGAGCATATAGAAGTCAGTAATTGTAAATCAATGCAAGCAATAGTTTTCAAAGAAGATGATGACATTTCAGAAGAGATCAAACTACAACAACTAAAGCGTGTACATATATATTGTTTATCAAGCTTGGAATGCTTTTATTCCGGATATGAAACTTTGCGGTTACCCTCCCTGATGCTAGTGGACATATGGAAATGCCCCAAGATGGAGTTTTTCTCTGGAGGAGAGATACACCTGAATTCTTCTTTTAGAGGAATTCGAGTTTCAAACGTCTTAAGTGATGACATGGTCTTCTACCATGATCTTAACTCTTCGGTAGATAAGGTGTTCCTGCAACAGGTAACCACTTTCAATTCTGAATCAATTAGTTTTGACTCTTTTTTGAGTGAATTTACAAAATCTAAAACAAGAACCATTGTAGGTTTATAACGTTTTTTTATAGGAAAACTAAGTCGAGCAAGCAATGGATATATCTGATGATAAACCTATTGTAATATTCACAGGAGTTTTTTCAAGCTGTGGACAAGAAGTGCTTTTCTGATAATCTTGAGCTACAAGCAGACCCGCATTGTAAAACAGGTTTGCAAAACAAATGGTTGGCAAATTTGGAAACATTGAAGTTGGAGAACTGCAAGCTATCATATGCAATTCCATCTTTTATTCTTTGTCTTTTAAAGAACTTAAAAGAGTTAGAAGTACGAGATAGCGACCAAGTAAAGGCAATTTTTGATATGAATGATGACACTGAGATTAAAGAAACAGAATCGCAATTGAAGATATTGACTTTAAATGGGCTATCAGAGTTGAAACATGTGTGGGAAAAGTACACTAGTAGAATTCTAATCTTTCCCAATCTGCAAGAGGTCGTTGTTAGTGATTGTGCAAAGCTTCAAACTTTATTTCCTGCTTCCCTGGCAAAAAGTCTTAAGGATCTAAAAAAGCTTAAAATAGATTCCTGTGAAAATTTGCAAGACTTTGTTGAACAGGAAGAAACAACATTTGTAACTGAAAAGTTTGTGTTCCCTTGTGTGGAGGATTTGGAACTCAATGACTTGCCTCAGGTCACTTGTCCCAAAACATTCACTTTGGAATTCCCCTCTGTGAAATTCGTATCTGTGAGGAATTGTGATGAGTTAGGGTTATTTCAAAGTGTATATGATCCCATGGGTGAGGGTACTTCAAGCAGCAGACTTCCTCTTATCTCAGATCCAAAGGTAAGCGAAGTATCATAGAATCTGCCCTTCCAACTTTTTTCTCCTTTCACCTTTTATCTAATTCACACACTTTTTTTTATCTCTGATATGTTTTTGTCCCTAATTGTTAGGTCATTTCCAACCTGGAGAAACTGACTCTTGATTGGAAACAAGTTCTGGCATTAAGCTTAGGGTTTACGTCACAGAAATCTACGAAAGGCCTCAGAAATTTAAACTGCATTTCCTTATCTTTCTTTCGCGCCAAGGAGAATGAAATGCCCGTGTTACCCGTTGAAATACTCAAGGCACCAAATTTAATAGAAATGGGTATAAACAATTGTGATAGTATCGAGAATTTCCTTGCTCAAAACCCCAATATTGGCGAGGAGGAGATGCTAAGACAGTTAACAATATTGAGGCTATGCAATGTGTCCACTACACAGTTCTTCGAGTTAAACTACTGCTCAAGCTTGAACATGATCTGTGAGAGGCTTCACAAATTAATTGTTTCCCAATGTCCTCATTTGACAGCAATATTAGGAGTACGTTCTGCGGTGTCTTTCTCTTGTCTGAAAGAACTGAATATTTACAAATGTTCAAACTTGAAGTATTTATTCACAACTTCAGCTGCCAAAAGATTTATGAACCTTGAGGAGATCAGTGTCATTGAATGTGAATCACTGACAAAAATAGTGGCTAAAGAGGGAAATGCAACTTCTGAAGCCATTAAATTTGAGCGACTCCACACCATTCATCTACAATCTTTAACAAGTTTAGTATGCTTTTATTCTGGGAGTGACACTCTACAATTATCATCTTTGAAAACTGTGGCAGTATGGAGTTGTCCCAACATGGAGTTTTTCTCCCATCGAATTCAATCCCTTATGGGAGTTACGGTATCCATGGACCCGGAAGCAGACGATTTACCCCCTTCAAGAGATATTAACACCATAATAAAAAGGATCTCAGAACGAAAGGTAAAAATTTCAAGGAGTTTTTGAATGCTTATTTGGTCTTATATTATTGAATGCATCTTCACCAGTAATTTAGAAGATAACCTTTTGCAATATTTACAGGAGTTTTTTGAAGCAGTGGACAAGGAGTGTTTTTTGGATAATCTTGAGCTACAAGAAGATCCGCATTGTAAGTCTGGCCTGCAAAACAAATGGTTGAGAGATTTGATTAGTTTGAAGCTACAGAACTGTACTCTGCCATGCGCAATTCCATCTGTTATTCTTTCTCTTCTGAAGTGCTTAAAAGAGTTGGAAGTACGGGATAGTGCAACAGTAGAGGTACTTTTTTATATGAATGACAATGAGATTGTGCAAATAGCATCCCAGTTGAGGATTTTGGCCTTAAAAGGGCTATCGAAGCTAACACATGTTTGGGAAAAGAAGAAAAATGGAGTTCTCATGTTTCCGAATCTGCAGCAGGTCGTTGTTAGCAATTGTAAAAAATTGGAAACACTATTTCCTGCTTCTTTGGCAAAAAATCTTAAAAGTCTCAAAGGAATTGAAATAAAAGATTGTTCTAAGTTCCGAGAAATTGTTGAAAAAGAAGAAGCCACAGAAGCAAAGTTTGTGCTCCCTTGTTTAGAGAGGTTGATTCTTTCTTCCTTGCCACAACTCAGTTGCTTTTACCCTCAAACATTCACTTTGGAATGCCCTGCCTTAAATATATTATCTGTGTTTGAGTGTGAAAGATTAGAGTTGTTTCAAAGTGAACATTCCATGGGTGAGGGTACTTCCGTTAAGAGAGAACCTTTAATTTCAAGTCTAGAGGTAAGTGTGCATCAAAGAGTCTATACTCTCAATTTTTCCCTTTATTGGTCTATCACAATCCTTAATTTCTTTTGAATTTGTTTTTGTTGTAATCATTAGGTCATTTCCAACCTGAAAGAACTAGAACTTGATTGGAAACAAATTCTGGCATTAAGATCGAGGTTTAGGTCTGAAAAATTTACAGGAGTCTTCAAATGTATAAATAAAATGCACCTGCTCTCGTACGGTGATAAGAGTGAAATGACTATAGTGCTAAATGAAATACTCCATAAAGCACCCAACTTAACCGAAATGATTATACAAGTACTAAATTGCAAAAATCCGGAGATTTTCCATGCTCAAAACCCCAAAGTTTGTGAGGATGGGATGCTCTTACAATTAAGAATATTGACACTATTCAACGTATCTGCTATCATGTCCATTCAGTCAGAGAACTCATCTTGGTTAAACACAATCTGCGAGAACCTTCACGAATTAAATGTCTTCGAATGCCGTCATGTTAAAACAATAGGAGTGCATTCCACTTCTACAATGTCTTTCTCTTTTCTGAAAAAAGTGTTTGCAAGCCAATGTCCCCGATTGCAGTATTTATTTACATCTTCGGTCGCAAAAAAGTTAGTGAACCTCAAAGAGATCGCAGTCATAGGATGTGAATCCCTGAAAGAAATAGTGGCCAAAGAAGAAGATGAAGATGAAGATGAAAATGAGATGATATTCATGAAGCTTGAGTATTTGACTCTTATCTCATTAGACAAATTTGAAAGGTTTTACACGGGGAGTTCCACTTTGAATTTCCCATCCTTGAGAAGCGTGAGGGTTGACAAATGCTTCAGCACCAAAATTTTCCGTCGTCGTGATAAAGTGCCTCCGAAATTTAGGGTGGTCGTAGATGGAATCCGTTGTAAAGGTGATACAAAAGCTCTGATCATGCAACAACTTGAGGAGGAGGCATCCTGAGTTAATTTGGTGACAAACTCCCTTCACTTGTAAGTACATTATATCATTTTATTTTTTCATCTTGGAAAAATAATTGGCATATGCTGCTCAACTGCTATTGACTTAGTGTGAAGGCATTCACCATCTAATTAACTTTTCTTTGTTTCTGCATTTTATATAAATGGAGAAATATGAAATGTTCAATCAAAATATATTTTTCTACAATCTGTGTTGGTCATCTCTAATCAACTCGCCTTTTGTGAATAATTTGCTTCAAGAAATTGTGTCAACTGAAACAAACTTATTGTCACTGCGTTCGCTTCTGGTACCCTTTTCAAAATTTGTTTTCTTGTTTTTATTGAGCACACCATCGGAGAATACATGAAATTTCAGTGAGTATATATTTTGCTTCTTGTATTTATAATTTTCCATATTTATAATACAAATTTATTCTAAAAGATTGAAAGGAAAGGAAAGTTCAGACATAAAAAGTTGATAAAGTATGGACACTGGTCAGAACTAGAATTTTAACACTATTTTAAACTGTCAAAATTTTGATAGTCAATTTTTCTCATGCCTTGCAAAATCCAGTTTAAAAGGTTGGAAATCTATTCTCAAAGCTGGGATTTCAGTTGTTCAGTCATGAACAAATTCGACTTATTTTCCTACGCTCTCTAATCGTAGTTCTTTCAAAAAAAAAATTAAGTTGCAGGGAATCAGGGGACTCAAAAAAATGAAATGATAACGACATGACTACAACTATCAACAAATAGTGGACTTTTTCGTTGTGTTGAAGTGCAGTGTTCATGATTTAAGTTTCCCTATATACCTACAGGTAACATGAATGGTTCTCAAGATATATAAGGTTGTTTGTCAATAAGTATTGTTCCTATATTCAGAAGGAGCAAATGCGTGTTGTTTTTAAATTATAGGAACGATAGTGTGTTGCTTTAAGAGATTTGAATTGTTTTAAATTATAAGTTGTTGAATGTTTTTGTGTTAATAAATTTAACATGAGTTTAGTTGTTGAGAAAAAGATGCTCCGTGGATAAGTTGGAAACTGAGCATTGCATCTCTGGATATGTCTGTTGTTTCTCTGCTATAAGGTGTTTCATGAACAATACTGAAATGTATTTGTGTGTATGTACTATGGTACTTATGTTGTAAAATGAGTGTTTCTTTCTTTTAATAAAGTTGTCCTGTTGTACAGGAGGGTGTATGGTTTTAAATTATAGAAATATTTCTTCATGTATAAAGTTTATCAGCCTAAAGACATAATAGAAATATTGCTTGATGAGAATGTGTGGCAAGGGTGGCATAGAGAAAGTGATGGTGATGATGAAGTTGAAGATTTTTCATATAAAGATTAAGAAGAAAATGAAGATGAAGGTGAAAATGGAGATGAGTTTAAATAGAATCTTTTATATAGGAAGGAATGTCATTTAGCCAAAGCTACAATTATAATTTTCCATCTTCATGACAAAGTATGAAAAGAATTGGAGTTTATATGCACATGTTTCTCCATAAATATTTGAAAAAGTTGTAAGATCATATGTAATTGTTGTGTGAAAATGGTAACAATTATTTTGAAACTAATTGTAAATAAAGATGATATTTAGTCCTATTATAAAATCGTTGCCTAATTATTGAAAAAGAAACGTGAATAAAAGATATTAATTTGTATTAATAATAACTTCTATAAGATATTAATTTGCCTAAAAATATATTTTATATTATAAAATATTTTAGTAAAAGGCTTTTTAATTGTATTAAATTTATTTTATTTTAGTCCTATTGATAAATAAGAGATGTGGCCATTATTATATGGAAAATATAACTACTTCAGCAGATGGGTAGAGATGTTATTGAAATCCTGTTCATTATTGAAATGGCCATATCATGGAAACGCACCACCGCCATTTCCCCAACCTTCAACCTCACCATCAAAACACGCAACAAGAAAAATCCATTCGATTTCAAACAAAAAACAAATGCAAATAACACAAAATCCATATATATCAGCTTCGATTACATTATAAATCTTAAATAATATAAAAATGCTTAAATTCAAGTACAAACCTAGATCATCATCGAGACAAATATGAAAAAAAAAATACAAAAAGAAAATAAGATGATGGCAGACACGGTGACTTCTAAGACTTGAAGTGCAGCACAATATAACTTGTCGTGTCTTGTTATGAAGATAGTGTGTGTCCATACAGTTGTGTTGTTTTTCTGTTAAAATCACAAAGCAGTTCCTGAGTTTCGAGGATTTTGTTTCTAAGGATAATGAAAAATAAATTTTACTTTTTTTTTTCATTATTCAATTACTTGTTTTTATCGGATAATGAAAAATAAATTTTACTTTTTTTCCATTATTCAATTACTTGTTTTTATCAATTTTATAAGTAGTGTGAAGAATAAATAATTTAATATATAACCATATATAAAGAGATACCATCTTTTATGTCCACATTTTATCTTTAGTTATTATTTTAAAAGTTAATTATTTTATAAATAATTTATCTTTAATATTATCCTAAAAATGTCTTTTGTATTTAACAGTTCTTTTAAAAATTCTTTTTTGTGTATATTTTTTTTAATATTACATTTAACAAATAATTTAAAAATTAATTATATATTTCTTATTAATTTTAATTCAAATTTCTATAAAAATTAAAAAGTGTGAAACATATGTGTTTTTGCTAATAATATTATAAAAAAGATAATAATATGTTTTTTAGAAAAATATTAATCTTTAATGTTTAGTAACATTTTATTAAAATATAATATAATAAATTAATTTTATTAATAATGACATTTGTTTGAAAAATATTACCATATAATTATTAATATAATTTACAATACCATTTATTTAAGAAACGTTAATATAAAATCATTAAAAATGTTACTAAAGATAGAAAATGATGCAATGTAGTGTTTGTGGAGATCAAAATTTAGAGAATCCAAGGAGAAATATTAATACTTGAAATTCTAAAGTATTGTAAGATCTCAATTTTGATTAGAGCTGTCAAGATGGGTTGGAACCTGTGAGTCAACTCGATTCACCATGAGTTTGGATTTGATTGGATTAAAATTCATTTAAAAATTTCAATATAGGTTGATTTTTGACCCGATTCACCCGGATTGAACCCGTGGTGAGCCGAGTTGACTCACCAACCCGCAGATAAAAGGATCACACAAGTATTTTTTGATTAAGTTGTGCTTTACGTTTGGATCATGTTAGGTTATTTTTTTAGCCAACACATAAATAATTTGTATTTTTTTTATTTTGGTTTGTATTTGGATTGTATTAAAGTTTATTTAGATTTTAATTAAAATTATAATTTAGTTTTGACTGAAAAAAAAATTATATATTTTTTTTAATTAAGTGAACCCGTGAACCAACCCGTTTAACTCCTGCCAACCTGTGATGGACCGGGCCAAGTTCGAATGTTCCTAACTCGCTAAAAAATGAGTCAGGTTGGGTTGACTCACTAAATCATCAACCGTGATGGGTCGAGTCGGGTAAAGCCGAATTACCTGTTTTGACAAATTGTTTTTCTTACTCTTATTTGTTAGAATGAAATTAGTGATATTTCTTATTTTATAGTAAAATATTGGTTATGTTGTTAATAGTAGGGTAAAAAAGAGGATCGGGTCCTTTGTTTTGTAAAAGTGTATATCTCTCACTTATGTATTAAATAAAGGAAGATTATCATATGATTCCCGTTTTTTATTTTTTAAATTGTTTGAGTGTGAATTATTAATTAATGTATTTTTTTCTTATACACTACCTACTTGCGTCGAGTAACTATCACAAAAAAAACTCTATTATTCGTTTCGTTGATTTTATAATTCATTTTACTGATTTATGGTTTTATAATTATGATGACAGTTGTGACTGTCGTCTAAAGGTATTTTTAATGATCATTTTGTCCGAATGCGTATAAAGTCATCGTTAAAGCCATATTTTTCAGTAGTATGCAATACTCAAAGACGACCAAAGTCATATTTTGAAGTAGACAAAAAATAAATAATCGAAAAGATAATGTTTAGTAAGTCCAACATGTTTTATTATACGACAAACATCCATTTTACAGCTACATCACGGTCAGTATTTTAGTATTCCAATACATAAGCAAATGTATAAAAACAAAACAATGAGTTTAAAAGTAAAATTCTACGCATTTGGTGGGTGGTGCCAGCCCCGTATTTGTATACATTGAAAGCATATTTCCTTTCAGAATCTCACAACTTCATTTTCAACGTGATCTCAATGCTTTTGAAGAAAACTAGGGTTCTTTGTCTGTGTTTTTCATGAAGAGTTTCTGGTTGTTGTAGTTGTCTTCATTGTTTTCAGGTAATCACTATAATCACTACTTGCTCCTTCTTATTCAAAGTTTACTTCTTCCATCGATGCAATAATGCATGTTTCATTTACACATAATCTAAATCCTTAGTATTTTAAACTCCGTTCCTCTCTGGTAGAACTTTGCTGCTACCACAATTTTCACAGGTAACTATTCATCAAATCTTGAAAGTTCAAGAAAAAAAATCAGTTATTCTAATTTCATTACTGATGCTATTATATATGAACGAAACCAATTATATTATATATACTCGACTGTATTTCTAAATCGATCACTTTTATTTTAATAATGAGAGAAAATATGTGACTGGATTTTTGAAGAAGAATAAGTCAGTGTTTATTAAATTTTGCCACAGGTTCAGTGAAACATCTCCCATCTTTTTAAAACTGGGAATTTTAGTTTTTCATTTTTTTTCATAATATTTTGATTATTTTAGAAAGTACCGTCACATAGTTGAGAGAAAAAAACATATTTCAATGAAATAACTTAGATCTTTATAAAGTACTCATAACAGAATTAATATTAATTATATAGTAAAAGTAGTTTAGAAAATTGTTTCTAGAGGTATAAATGAATGATTTGTTGGAAATAGTATAAGCAATTATAAATTAATAAATGAGTGTAATTTAATCTAATTTGTATAGATTAAGTACTTTTAAATGAGTAAGAAAAAAAAAATCTTAAATCTCTAAAATTTTGTGATGAAAAGAATTAATGATTAAATGAAATAATTTTGATTGAATCATATTTTATATTGCAGAGGTTGGTCTTGTCTAGTGAAGTAATATCACCTTAATTGCAGTTATTTTTAAGAATGTGACGGTTGTGGATCCTTCTCCAATTAATGTAAACGGTAACACATTTTTCTTCGTCTATATCATGACATTCATTTAAGTACTTGTTGATCATTCGTAGGTAGTAAAATGACGTTATATTAAACTATTAATTTTGGTTCTTCATGATTTGAAACTTTAATCCTTGAATTATTTTTCTTTTGTGCAATCTTAGAGCATGAATATCGCATATTTGCTTATGCATTATTTGACAGATGTTTGCATGAATCCTACCATTAATCTAATATTAATTTAAAATATTTTCTCCATGAGCGTACGTAGTACCTAACAGTGATATTGAATAAAGAATTTCACGCCATGTGCTCTTGCGCTAAAATTTATTAATTAATAAACTTTGTTTTTCTTTAGTCAACTTTCAGAAGCAACACAACGTGACCTAAATAAGTTGTTTATATTCAATATTTTATCTTTTAAATTCTGTCAATCAATATGTTTAGTGACGAGATCTATTGAACAGTGTTTAGATCTATAGCTCATAAGAGGATCTACATAAATAGTTCAACCATTCAAATAAATTTTAATGTAAACGTAATGTGTTCATAAGGATGTGTTATGTCTAAAAAGGGAGTTTCACTGAAGAGATATAATACCAATGAGACCTACGACCAACCACATAAGACATTGACACCACTCTTAACCCAAAATCTTAAGACAATGGATTTATGAGTCTTTATCCTTGTATAGTGCTTCACTTTCTCATTTCTAACTAATGTGGGACTTAGACTCACATTTGAAATCCTAATAGGATACTTATTGGAAAACAATATAAAATAGATCTTTAAATGTACTTTTTGGATTTTTACATCATACTAAGGTAGCATACACATAACTAGTGTTTTTTTTTTCTTTCGAGGAGGTTCATTTGGGAGAGAGTGTGTGTGTGTGTGTGTGTGTGTGTGTGTGTGTGTGTGTGTGTGTGTGTGTGTGTGTGTGTGTGGAACCAAAAACTTTGAGACATAGAGTTTATGAACCTTTTTTCTTAGCTGATGTCTAACTTTGTCATTTCTACTTAACTTTGACATTGAGACACTTTGATTATTCACAATAATCTCTCTCTTAAGTCTGAGTCCCTTTTATATGGTATATTTCCCCTCAAGTGTACCATGAACTTTATATAAACTATAATTGTTGTGCTTGTGGTGTTGTTATTGTTGTCACAACGGTTTAAGCAGTCACAAAGATGAACCATCAACTTTGATATCATTGATAATTTTTTTCTAAGGCGATTCATTAGGGAGAAACTACATAAATTTGACTTAAGCCAAAGAGATACAAAACATTTATTATTTCATTAGAAAACGCAAAAGACCAGTCAACAATTACTTTGACAGAGGTGATACATATCTTATAAGTACAAGAGCAATGAAGATTAATGAGAGAAGATCATGCGATTGACGCTACTTTATTTTATACTAGTGAGAATGCTCTCATGAGCAAGAGCAACGATAGTAACAAATATAACAACAATAGGTTTTTTCATCTTGTCCCTATTGCCAGGAAAATAATCATCAACGTAACAAGTGTTAGTGGAGGCCAAGTGAAAAATGTCACAAATGTGATCAATCAGGACATGGGGAAAATGTATGGAAATCCCAAGATTCTCAAGAAGATGTCAAGATCGTAGAGCATGAATAAGACAAGGTACTACTTCTTACAACATCATGTGTTACAACAAACAATTCTACAAAAGATTGGATTATACATATATAGTGGTTGTACAAACCACATGATTCATAATCGAACACTTTTCAAAGAGCTCAACAAATCAAAAATTTCAACTTGTTATGAAAGGTATAAGAACAATTTCAAGTAAAACTCACTCAAGTATCAAATTAATTTTTTATGTCTTATATGTTCCCTTGATTACTCAAAACTTTTTAAGTGTTTCTCAAATGTTAGAGAAAGGTTATAAGGTCTCCTTTGAAAACAAATTTTGTGTGATAAAAGATGTTAACAACCCTAGAAGCATTCAAAGTTCACATGAAAGAAAAAATATTTGCTTTGGATTTGATGAAAGAGGAATTGGCTACAAATGAAGAAAATAAAATAATGTTCAAAATCAAAAAGAGATAAATATCTCTTGAAGAAGTTTGATGTCCTAGAGAAGAAAGTAGATCCAGGCTCACATTCTAACATTCATCAAAGGTCCAATGTCATTACCGTGGAATCGGTAATTGACAAAGGAGATGATGTAGATAGAAGAAGAAATACAATGAAGAATGTCAAATTGAATGAAGATGTGATCCCACATTTTAAATATGGAATACAATGAAAAATCGTACATGCACCATAGTTGTATGATTGAAATATTTAACATCCTGTGTCCCGAAATGATCTCTAGTGCATCATTTATATTAATGTAAAATGAGACATGAGAGGTTGGAGGCCAAATACTCTTACCTTTAACTCTAGCATTATCAATCCTTTCTTTAATCTGTTTAATTTTTTCAACAACTTTCCTAGAGGATCATCTTCTGCTTTTGCCATGTCATCATATTCACAGATAACAAGTTGACATATAACCTACTTTTTAGGATGAAAGTACTGAAATAAAGATTTTGAAAGGTATGAATCATTTATTTATAAACTGTAAGATTAAAATACTAAGAATTTGATGCCATAATACCTTTGGTGGGCCAAAGTATGGCATGATCAATGCTTTAGGCCAAACTATAAATGTGCCTAAGGCTCCCCCACGAATTGGATTTCAGAAGTTGGCACAAGCACTTGACCATGGGGATCTTGAACTTCATCAATCGTCACATGTGCGTATTGGGGCAGTAGAGGAACACCATGGATAGTCTCCCCACCTTCAAGCTGTCGTCCTATGGCCACTACGTGCGGGGGACATCTATCAACCATTAAATCATACCGACTTGTGTTGTTAGTATGATCTAATAATACAATTCAATAAATCACCTAATAAATCTTAAAATAAAATAACAATTAATCTAATAATTACTCAAACATAATCAATAATTAATCAATATTTCTTATCTAAATATTTATTTTAAGACTCACAAAAAAAAAAAAATTTGATACTAAAAATATTCTACAAATTTAAATGAAACAAACATGTCAATAAAACCAAGAACAAAAAGTGGTAAGAAATACTTACAACAAAGTTCTTAAAATCCCTACAAAAATTTAGCCAAGATAAATAAATTTAGCCATACCAAACTTCAACAATGATAAACCAAAAACTATTTAAAATTTGGTGCATATCCAAACCTTGAACGAAGTTGGAAGGTGAACTAAGCACTTCAAGCCTTGTCACCGCCACTGGAGGAGTCGTTGTTGTTGTGGAGGACTCGTCGCTCACAATGGAGAATATAGGACTCACACGCTGTTTGAAGGGGGTTCACAACACACTCCCTGCACGAAAAAAATAATGCCCAAGGCAACCAAGCAACATGCATTTATGTTAAATGAACCTAAACACTTGGAAGACAAAGTGTGAAGAAACAATGTAGTGAAACTACCTTCGTGCTATAAGTGGGTAGTTGATGTCCTTCAACAATGGCTGTTGGGAGCTCGACGTCCTTCGATGGCGGATGATGGGGTGCTGACATCAAACCACAATTAGACATCTATCTCGTGAGGGGCAGACATCAAACTTGTTATTTTATTTACAAAAATGCCGCCGATCATTTTTTACGTTAACCTTTTCTTGTACAGACGTTGATTTGGAGACATTATAACCATTTTTTTGTTAGTGCCATGAAAGAAAGAGAAAAGTAAAAAGTACAACCAAAAGAAGGAGAACTAAATTTGAAGATTTGAAATTCAAATAAATAGATTTTAAGGAAGGAAGAATAATGAAAATATTTACTTAATATCTTAATATCATTTTTAGTTAAACTAGTTTTTAGGAAATCATTCAATTTTAGAAATATATTTCATATAAAAATAAAAATATATTTAGTTATTATTTAGAAAACTTTATAATTACCAAATCCACAAACCAAATAATACAAATGTTCTATCAATACACACATATCAAGAATAAAAACCATAAAAGGGTCTATATACAAAATGGTATTCAACAAATATAATATCCACTATAATGTTCACTGGTATAATGTTTTCTGGAAGACTCGTATTAAGCATGTCTCATTAGGGACTTCCATTTGATCCAAAAAGTATTTAGATTTACAAGTGAATCTAAGAATAACAAATCAAGATAAGTTCGTTACAACTCAAACCACATACATATATCATGATTTGTAAGACTCTCTTTCAACTTCTTACACTACAAGAAAATCCCTCATTAAAAACCAATTTTAGTGTCAAAAATTTGTTAGTCACTATAGTGACCAATTTAGATATCAATTTACAAAATAAAAAATTATTGATAGCCAAAACCTTGGTAGCTAAATTCTAGAAACCAATTATAATTTTTTATTCATAATGGTGACTATTTTAGTAACCAATAACTTTTTATTTTGTAAATTGATATATAAATTGATCACTAGTGACTAACAATCTTTTGTCATTAAAATTAATTATTATTTAATAGTTTTTTTAGTATTACCACTTGATATCTTATATGAGTTATTCGTAAAGTCAAGACATATTTGTTATAACATAGCTTTACTTAAAACATAACTTGAACTATAGTTCACATATCATCATCTTTTTGTAACTTCATGTTCAAATAATTCTTATAATTTTTTTCATATATTATAAATCATTTAAGGAAAACACAATTCAATCAAATATCAAAATTCAATATTTTGTTTACATTTACATTTAACATACACGTTCAATAAGTTTTCTCTTATATCCATAAATAAATTGTATAATCTTATCGGTTAAAAACTTATTAAAATTTGCTACTATACTTTAATAATTAGAAATATATAAAATTTTTAAATAAAGAAGCATGTGTGACTTCTTTTTATAATACTATAATCTATAATAATATGTAAAGATGATTTAATTTTTTTAATCCACATTTCGTAATTCCAATTTTTCTCTTATACATGTATTTTATAAAGTTGTCTATCTTCTCTCCTTTTTTTTTCTATTCATCAATGGTCTCTATAAAGTTGTCTATCTTCTTTCTTTTTTTTCCTAATTATCAACCGTTATTTTCTCATTCTTTTCTCCATTAATTTGAGTTTCTTTTTAATAAATATAAATTTATTTTGTCTATTAACCTAATAACATTACGATTCATATTAATATAATATTATACATATTTAAAAAAATGCTTACACACAAACACGATAACGTTGTGTTTATCACGTCTGTATTTACGTTAGTTTTTATAATTTCAATTACCTCTTACGTTTGCGAATAAATCATACAATTTTATGGTTAAAAACTATTATACAAATTAGTTCAATTTTATTCTGTTCTTAATTTTCAATTCCCTTTTATATTAATTCAGTTTTGAATACCACTACACAATATATTTTGGTTTAATTTATTAGATACACAATCAAAAACACAATTATTGAGTACTTAAACATAAAAGCATATATAAGCTTAAACTTATTTAAGCCTTACCTAATCATAAATCATGGAATATTTAGTGGTTTTGTTAAAAATAAGTGTTTTAAAATGTCTGATTAGGACAAAAATAAGTTATTGAGAAATAATGAGAGAACTTTCTTTATGTGTAAATAGGTAAGAACTTCATTTAACTTGTTAATTATTCATTAGTACGTACTATCATTTTTATTTATCATTGGTTACTCAGATGGTTAAATCAATATTCCAAGATAAACATAATAGAAGAGTTGTAGAATTTATTCAGAGAAATACAAAGAGAATTCAATCTTTATAGAGATGAGAATTTTAGAAAAGTTATTTCAATCTTTTTTCTTACACGATATTAGTTTTTGTATTATAAAACATAAAATTCCAGGCTCAAAGAACAACATAGCTCGTCACTCTTATCTACTTCAACTGTAAGGCCTAGTTTTATTTCTGCCCTAACGTTTAAGGGTTGGCCTTAATCTGTTGGGCCTAAGGGCTGACCCATAGGGTGCTAAGGCCCTAAAGCTACTAGGGTTTTCAATTCTGATTTATTTCTTGCAAAACAGAACCCTAAGTGCTGCCCCCTTCCTTTCAGGACGCTCTGCTAGGGCTTGACTCCGATCTTGGCCAAAGATTTCTCGAGCTCAACTTTGTTTTCGCTCCATTTCTCGAATTGTTGCACTCCGCAGTTGGTGTCGAGGTCCCGTATAAGCCCTCTCCAGGTAAGGGAAGCTAGACTTCGCGTTTTGATTCACTTTTGTATGTGTTGGTTCTGTTTCGAGTTCTGGTGCTAGTATGTTGCTTATGATGATGTAAAAATGCTTTGGGTGCTGTCATGAGTGAGTCTGTGTTTGAGCATGCGTGGAACAGTGGTGGAAACTGATATACTCGCCCAGGCGAGCTCATCTCGCCCAGGCGAGAATAGCGGGAACTCGCTCAGGTTTCTGCTCGAGCGCTCGCCTAGGCGAGCTGCTGTATTTTTGAGCGACGAACAGTCTCGCCCAGGCGAGACCGTCTCGCCTAAGCGAGAGCTCGCGACATTTTCCAGGAGCCACTGTTGCAGTCTCGCCTAAGCGAGAGTCTGCTGTTTAAGCGAGAGCACTCTTCTCGCCTTAGCGTGGACTCCAGCTTGAGCGAGACCTCTTTTGGGTTTTTGCTATGCTTTGTCTCTTGAATGTTGATGGTTGTTTGATTGGCTGGTTCATTGACTTATTAAGTACAAAGGGGGTGGATATGCATGTGCTATGTATGTTATGGGTGAGAACAAATGAATTGGAAATGAGCATGGCATGAGATATATTTGATGGTTGATCACTCATACTGAATGACGTGTTAAGGGTATGCATAGGAATTTCATGATTGATTGATAATGTATGACTAAGGGTGGTTTAGGACATAATTCCATGACCCTTGTAGTGGGGCTCGTGGTGGTGCCTCATCTTACGGACGTAATTCCGCAGGCCCTTCTCGGAGGAGTCCCCGGTGGTGCCTCAACAATAGGACCTAGTTCCATAGACCCTCTTAGGGGGAGTTAATGGTGATGCCTCATCGTATGGGCGTAATTCCATGGACCCTCTTGGGGGGGAGTCAATGGTGGTGCCTCATCTATTGGACTTAATTCCATGGACCTCGGGGTGATAGCTCATGGTGGTGCCTCAACATAAGGACGTAATTCCATGGGGGTATCGTGGTGGTTCCTTAAGGCCAGGACGTAATTCCACGGAGGTCTCGTGGTGGTGCCTCATGTAAGGATGTAATTCCGCGAAGGTCTCGTGGTGATGCCTCACTGTTAGGGCGTAATTCCACAGTTTGGTGGTGGTGCCTCATCGTATGTATCCGGATTAGTCAAGTCTAAAAGCCATAAGTGGTTTGGGTATATCATGTGTGGATGTCTGTTAATTATGATTGGTTTTGAATTTACCTGCTGAGTGTTATAATATAAGGATCTGTTACACTAGCTTACCCTTTCGCTTGTTTGTATGATTATGTGTGGTTTCTTCCTTTGTGATGATCATCAACCTTGTTGATGTGAGCAGATGTGAGAACCTCTGGCAGTGGTGATAATTGAGATGTTGCGGTTTGATGATATCTTGGACGATTATCAGGCTCATTATGGGGGCCTCAGCGTTTGGAATTTAATAGTAGTAGTAGTTTCTCTCGCTCTTAGCGAGTTTTTGTACCTCGTTTAGGCCTGTGGAACCCCTTCCTTTTATTATGGATATGTTGGGGTACTATGTACGTCATATTACGTCTTTCCGCACTCTCTGAATATTTAATATATGTGGCGTTTATTTAAATTGGAATTATCTATTTAAAATGGGATGTTACATTAATGGTATCAGAGCAGTTCGTTCTTAGGATGACCTGAGGTTGTGGGTTTGTCATGCCTCGTAGGTGTAAGTAGTCATGTCTAGTCGAGTTTGTCAGTGAAACCAAAATTTTTAAGAACGGAAAATGCCTTGATAGAGTAATGAGGGTGCACACTCATGACTAGATTAAAGGATGTTTTCCTTTCTTAACTCTAATGGTTTGGGGAAAGAAGGGTGAGCGACAAAAGGGTTGGTTGTCTGTAAGTGATAGAGTGTTGCTTTGTATGAAGTAGTTTGCCTTGTTGTGCCTTTGTGCTTTGTGGCTAGTGTCTACGGAGATAAGGGAAAGCAGATTGAATGTCAACTTGGTCTGCTCACCTTTACAAGTGTTGGATGGGGTCTCTGTAACAACGTCTTGCCTCAGAGATAAGAAGTTGATGTATGGTGTATATAACTAAGCAAAGAAAGCTAAGTTTTTGGTTAATAAACCAGAGAAGATGTTAGAGTTCACAAAATAACGTTTGGTCAAGAGGGAACTTTAAGGATGGACTCTCGGAAACAAATACTACAAGTTTTTTAAAAGAAGTTGAATTCAAAGATTTAGAACACTGAAAGGTAGCAGTGCATGCGAGTGCCACATCGTTTGGCGAAAGTCAACTTGATTCTACATCCCGACAATGTTGAAGTTCAGAGTCATGGAAAATGCATACAGTGTTAGGAGAAGTGTCATTGAATATAGTCATATGGTCACACCTAATGCTTCTTGGAGTAGTGGAAGAACAGTTGGCAAATTTTAGATCGCAAAAAATGGAGAGGTTGCTTGGCGACCAGAAAGCTAACAAAGGAGGAGACCCTGAAGTGCAAAAGGATGGCAAACCTCTAGTGAGAGGCTGAGATGGAGAAGGGTCCACTGATCAGTTGGGAAAGATGTCGTTCCTAAGTAGGGAAAAGAACAATTTTTGATTAGGGAAGAAGTGGCATAAGGAATTCATACTAGTGTTAATAGTCAACAGGTGAGGATGGGCCTTTTCAAACCGATAGTGGGATGTTTCAAGGAAAAGTAGTTCACATGAGTAGGACATCTGACCTTGGGTATAAGTGGAAGATTTCACGTACCAGAGGGAGGGACACACCTATAAAGGTTATTCTCGTATGGAAGGACAACCCAACTGATGTCGGGGCACCATGATGGAGGGAGCGGGAAGAAATGTTTTGAGTGGTTGACATGGTGTCTACGATGGTTGATTCTAAAGTGGTTAGCACGAATAATCTCCTCAAGAGATGCACCTTACGAAGTGATGCTTGGACTAAGAGCCGAATTTCTTGGGATCGTCTACTCCTTGGTGTCGCCAGTATGGTAAAGGAGTCATGGTTGTCTTTAAGAAGGGGTTGCGATCGAGATGA
>Ga0214543_1000463_pt1 | contig 67633 bp, 31 predicted proteins | sample CNSS2metaG_FD_160094 | JGI IMG/M metagenome (GOLD analysis project Ga0214543, IMG submission 160094) | Root nodule microbial communities from cowpea collected in UCLA plant growth center, Los Angeles, California, USA - CNSS2 | ecosystem: Host-associated > Plants > Roots > Nodule | place: USA... | reverse complement strand
ATAAAATAAATACACAAAAATATATATATATATATATATATATATATATATATATATATATATATATATATATATATATATATATATAAGTGACTACAAACTTTACCTTACAAACTAGTTTTATAGGATTGAGTTTGGTTTATAGTCCAACTCTTAACATAAATCTTAGTGGCAAGCTATGATATCTATCCACAACCATAACATCCAGAGGGCATGATTTGCCAATCTTTGAGAGGCCAAGGCCTTGTGGACTTCTACAATTGTTGTAAGCCATTGATAGAAGAATGTTGTAGTTGACACTAGCACGTAGCACCTTGCCTAATGTGGCAACTATTAGTTTTGAAATGGTGATTTAAGCCAAGAAAGGGGGTTGAATTGGATTTATAAAAGTTTTTTGAAAGCTTAAACCTCTTTTCAATTGAATCAAATAGATTGGAAAGTTAGGATATAAAAGCAGCAGACCAACACACTTTCAATCGATTAAAACATAAAACAATAGATTAATTTGTTCTTAAACTATGAAACAGTCAATTAAAAATACAAATTAGTTGGCTAAAATACTGAAGATTTATGCAGAATGCAGAATTCGCAGATTTGACTCAAACAACAATCTTTTACATACAAGACTTGTTCCAATCAATATTTTTAACAAGTATACAACCTCAGATTACACAAGAACGCATTAAATCACACCAAAGAATGAATTGCTTGGTTTTCTTGAGTTTCTAAAGAGATTCAAAGTGAGTGAGATGAGGGAGAGAGAATTGCACAATTATTTTTATACTGGTTCACTCAATCACAGAGCTACATCCAGTTTACTAGGACAACCTAAGTCTGGTTTCCACTATATTCAAAAGTTTTACAAATCACACACCAAGATTACACTTTTGAACAAAGAAACTCACAAGATTTTTGACTCACACAAAAATCTAGACACACACCCTGCAAGAATCACACTTACAGACCTGAAATCACATCAGGCAAATCAACCAGAGGCACAAGAACATCCAAACTTGATGGTGACTGTCCCCAGCCAACCATACATGTGTTCTTCAAGCTACTCACAAGCCAAAATGCCTCCAAGATCTTCAAACCACGAGTTGCAGTTGTGTATTGCAGAGAGAGAGTTTTTCAGAGAAGAATGATAAAGTTTCGTGCTCAAAAACTCAGATTCACACCTCTGCTCTCGAAAACACAGCATATATAGTCTGGTTTAAGTGAAAACATTCGATTGAATTTTCCGTACAATCAACTGATTTCACTTGACTTAAGTGAAATCAGTCGATTGAAAAATAATTCAATTGATTGACAATGCATTATATACTGCAAGCCTTTTAACCTGTTAAAACTCATTTTAACATATTAAAAGAGACACACCAAGACACACAAAACATCTAACCTATGTCATATAGCCTACCAACATGATATAAGAACAAAACGTTACATTTAACATATTATTTTTAGATTTAACAGACTAAAACTTAATCTTCAAGTGGATCTTCATCAATCTTTATCAAACACCTACAATCTTCATGCACATGGCTTTATCAATTCTTTGCTTCAAGTTTTCTTGTGCCAACAACAACTACTTCATCTAGTGAAGCTTTAGCCGCTCCGAGAAATAGTTGTGAGACTAGGGCACCGAGATGGACTAAAGCTAGCAATTTATGGGTTGCTTCTTACCCATGAGATTCAGGATAAACATTAGAAATTCACTAAAAGAATGGGCAAATTTAAGTTTAGTTGATATTATTTGAATCCTTTCTGCTGGAAAGTCGTCAAATCTGTTTAAGCCATGACCTGCTATAATATGCTTTCGCTTTCTCCAAAAAACAACATCTTTTATCAGTATCCCTTTCCAGGAGATTGTATTGTAGTAATTATAATATGTAATAGTTGTTGTCAAATCTAGTTGCTCTGTCTAAATTTTTTAGGACTATATACGCGGTTAGTCAGCATCAGCAAGCTTGTTTCTGATATGGACTTTTGTTTTTGAACATGCCATAGTCGGAGCCCTTAGCTCTGTTATTTCTCTGCATATGACAAAATACAACACTTTTGAAGAAAACACAGAAAGTTCTTATAGACTCCTTTCTTTGCTAATTACTGACAGGTCAAAATGCGTAATCAATGTTACGAGATATCATTCTGATATAGATTACATGATCATTTATTCAATATTTTCTCATAGTTTTTTACTTATTACATTATGTATCTTATCTCAGAAAATTCATGGAACTATATATTTAAACATTAACCCACAGATTGGGTTACCTACTCCTTTTGAAAAAGCAAACTGATCTAGTCATGAATTACATGAGCGAACAGACCATAGAATCAATAAGAAAACACATCGTTCTTCAAAACATATCCATCACCTAGAGAGACGCAAAAATGGCTTCCAGCCAGTTGTAAATAAAATGCCAAGACCACAAAGAACATTGATGCCAACCATGTTTACACATAGTAAGAGATATATAGATTCACATGGCCACAAGATTTCATATCAGTATTCATCAACTCGAAATGGACAATGGTATTATTCGAATACCAGAAGAAAATATATAAATACTATTCCTATTGTACTAACACCTTAGCATCTATAAATTCATACTTCAGATCTGCATTTTTATCTCTTACTATGATTTAGCTTAATATGAGTTATTAATTCTTTAAAAAAAATAGTGATACATTAATTAGTGGTCCACACTAAATCATATCAAAAAATAAATAGAAGAAATCATAGTATTATTTTTCACAAATCAATGTCTGAGAGCACATTTCCACCTATTCTCCCTACCGGCAATATGTATTGTTATGATTGTAATATGAATTTACGAATTCTTCAGCAAAAAGGGATAAAGTAATAAGAATAAAAGTTATGACTTCGTCTAGAAAAAACAAATCAAGAAGTTGTTTTAAAATTGATGTTTTGAAGATGTAATGTGTCATAGTTTTCATTGTATTACACACAAGATACTTGTATAAGAGTTTCGGTTTAGCATACAATAAATCTTAAAATTAACTCGGAAAATTTATTTTTGAAAGATTAAAAAAAATGTGAAAAGAGTTTTTATGTTCGTTTTAATTGATTTAAGTTCTATGTAATAAATTAAAATGTTCTTTTGGAATAATCTATTATAAGCTTTGTTAGCCAATTGGGATAGAGAGTTGAAAAATGGGTTTCAAAAAGTAATAATCAATCGGTTAAATTTGTTTTTTGAAATAAATAAAAAGCTAAAATAATCATTTATCATATGACACTATAATAAAATATCTCATTAACAATCAATTTTACTGACAAAAAATTATTAGTTACTGTAGTGATCAATATTATGGTTGGGCAAAATAAACCAAACTGCACTACACTACCAAAAACTGCATTGAACTAACAAATAGTTCGCCTGAACTGCACTGAATTGAAAAACAATTCACACAAACTAAACTGAACTATTTTGTTTTCTAATAAACTGAACTGAACTGGACTGCACTGAACTACACTGCACTATAATATGAACTGGACTGAACTGTTTTATGAACTGCACTACGTTTAAACTAAACTGCACTATTTTTTAACTGAACCACACTATTTTTGAACTAAATTGCACTACTTTTGAACTTAACTACACCGTTTTTGAACCGAATTGCACAAATTTTGAATTAACTGCACTATTTTTTAACCAAACTGTACTATTTTTGAACCAAATTGCACTAATTTTGAAGCAAATTGTACTAATTTTGAACTAAATTATACTAATTTTGAACCAAACTTCTCTATTTTTGAACCGGATTGCACTATTTTTTAATCGAATTGTACTGTTTTTAAATTGAATTACACTATTTTTGAATTAAACTGCACTAATTTTAAACTGAACTACACTATTTTTTAACCAAACTGGTTGTGAACTGTTTTTGAATTTCTTAACTAAATTATTTTACTAAATATTGCATTCAATTAAAAAACTAGAAAAGGTAGTACTTACCCACTTCATTCATAATATATGTTTCTTACAAACTAAAAAAAACAAAGACATAAAACGAAGTAGATAGGAAAATTTTGTCTCTACTCAAGAATACATCTTCAAATAAATAAAAAACTAAGAAAACATAAAAATTAATACATCTTCAAATATAAGTTGCATTATAAAACACAACTTATTAACACATCTTCGATCATCAAAATTGATAGCACTTGAAAGTTCCATCTTATCTTGAAAAGTTATCTTAAAACAATTTCACATTTTTTAATCATTTCATTTATACGACTATTTTCCTTATTTTAGTTTTTGAACAAATCAATAAAAGTTGTTGATTAAAAATATGACTTTGGTTTCAACATCTCTTTATGAAAATAATAATAGAAAATTCCATGAAATAACAAAGAAACTAATACTAATATTTTTTTTATACAAATAATGTTATTTTTTTTGCTATTTTTTATGTTTGTATTTTCTAAAATTATAATTACCAGTGTTTACTAATAAATTAATAGAAAATACAGTGGTATATTTCTCTAATAATCCGTTATTTTTTTAATTGATGGAATTGAAAAATGTTTATTTCATTTTTCAATTAGTAAAAATGAGAGAAATATTTATAAAAAATGAAAAATATTAAGAATGAAATACAGTGGTATATTTTTTTAATAATCCGTTATTTTTTTTTAATTGATGGAATTGAAAAATGTTTACCAAAAAATGAAAAAAATGGAATATTGTTGATGGAATTTAAATCTTGATGCTTATCTTGTATAGGCATGTATGGGTTGGAGAGAAAAAAAAAAAGGACTGCATCACTTTTGAATTGGAAAAATTGAATTGGAAAAAAAGCAATTTCGGTTATAATGAGTTAACCGAACTGCACTTGCATTAGTTCAGTTTTTTAAAACTGATCTATAATATAGTTTGGTTCAATTTTCACTTTAAAACAGTTTAGTAAATTTAGTTTAATTTAGTACAATTAATAATTAATTGATAGTTTGGGACAATTCAGTTAACTTTGCCCACCCCTAATCAATATAGATATCAATTTACAAAATAAAAAATTATTGGTTACTAAAAGAGTAATTATTATAAATAAAAAATCATAATCGATTTTTAAAATTTATGATTTAGTTCAAATCTTCCCGATCTCCCCTCCCCGGTGCATGCGACATGAGATCTAGTTTTTTTTTACCATTTGGTTTATTTATTTATATATCTTACTTTTGTCTTTAGTTAATATGAACCTTGAGCTTATCCTAATTTTCCTAAATTGTGGACATGTGAACACTAGAGCATTGGTTTACAAATTGATTCAATTAATCAACTAAAATGGTTATATATATATATATATATATATATATATATATATATATATATATATATATATATATATATATATTAAATCAAAGTATCATTTAATTCAATTAATATATATCAGTTATCAAATCAAGATTCAATCAATTCTTAATTTGAATTTTAAAATTATAAACACAATTTGACATCACAACGAACCAACAAAACCAAAATTAGATAAGTGAAGAACAAATCTAGAATGAAGAACACTCGATGTAAAACTCAATTTAACTTGTTTGATCTTAACTTTATGAATTAATTTTCAAAGATTATAGTTCCCCATCTTCGGATAGTAAGAAAATGCAAAGCAAAAAAAAAGTGGAAAAGACAAAATCTAAAATGAAAGAGAAAGAGAGAAAAGCAAAAAAAAAAAAACTAAAACTCTTAAATTTAGCCAATGATTTTTGTCTCTTAACCTTTAGGATATTTAAATATTGTAGAGACTCTTAAAACTAAAGTAAACGTAGATTTAAAGAAGTTTTAAATTAATACATAAAAAATTTACTCCTCATAAGTTTCTTTACAAAATTTTAGCAAATATGTATGTAAAATATAGCATAGAACTCCAAATCCAAAAATTCATATATACATTTTGAAGCTATGGAATCTAGAATTTAATGCAACTTAAATCATTCAAAAATAATATCTACATAGACCAAAGCATCGAGTAAATGTCAAAGTTATAAATGTGTGTATATGTATTCTCCCAAACATTTTCAGTATTAAAGTTTTCACTTGTTAAAATTTCCAATCTTGACAAGAATGTATGTCGATTTTGTTAAATGTGTATGAAGTTTCTTTCACTATTATGAATTCCAAACTCCATTGGTACTCTTACAAAACACGTTGAAGAATGAATCCATTTGGCTAAAGTATGTCATCACTCATATCACCATCCGAGATACTAACAAAAATGAATGTGTTGTTACTTGAGTTACTTTATCTACTAAGACAAATATAGTAGAAGAAAAACTAACTCCAAAAAAAAAAAAAAAACTAATAGAAAAATAAATTTAATTTTTTTTTGTCTCAATAAATATAACCTAACCTTGACGATAGGGAAAACCAACTAATCGTATAGCTCAATGCAGGTATAGTGGCTTATAAGTATATCGCGGAATTCAATATTGAAATGACCTATTTATAATGTCATCTTTCATTCCGATAAAGTATTTTGCATTATTCAAAAAAAATTTATAATAAAAACAATGATACGGTTTTAGTCCCCTAACTTTAAGTGAATTTTAGAATTAGTTCATTATGAAACTTTGAATCAATTTAGTCATTCATATTTCGAAATACGTGAATTTAGTCATTTTAATCAAATTTTGTTAAATTTATCTGATATTTTAAGTACATTTCATAATAGTATTTGACTTAACATTAAAGCGAAAAATATGTCAAACAGGATAAACAACTCGAATACAATCCTGAAATGCGTACGAAACATCAAATAAACCTAACAAAATTTGATTAAAATAACTAAATCCATATATTTCGAAAGATGAAGGACTAAATTGGTCTAAAATTTCGAAATGAATTAATTCCAAGATTTACTGAGAATTAAGGGACTAAAAACATATTTAACCCTCTAAACAATTATTATAAGAGACAAAACAACATCTGTTATACAACCAATATAAGTGCTATTATGTCTCTCATTAAATGAAAAGTTATAAAGCTTAATTAAATGAAAGTTGCAACAAACTCTTCCAAAATTGTGACTTAAACCACGATTTAAAACTTTCCAAAGGAGTGAAATTTATTTACCCAAGTTCCGATTTAAAAAGTTTCAAAGGAAAATCCAAAGAATTGTCTCATATATCGTCCAAAGAACAAATCAAAGTTGGTATAGGAATGGTAACAGAAAGAGAAAACAAAAGCAAGATACAAAATTAGTAAACACAGAGGAGAAGCCAAAGCACCAAAAACAAAAGAGAGTAGAAAATCTTGTCATGCAATTGCAACCAGGTAGTGATTGGTTTACTCACTGTAGAGAATGGTGTGATGTGGTCCAATGAAAGCACAACCAATTGCGTGGGCCCTCAGAGGAAGGGAAGCCTTCACTCCGACCAACTGGGCCCAATGTGTTAAGCCCATAGTTGGTGGCTTTGGATCGATAGTGACATCCATTTCAAGAACAAGGGTGCTAGTGCTTCCAACAACAACCATCTAACACCATATCTTTTCCAATCTTCTGGATTGAGAAAGCTGCAAAATTCTGAAAAAAACTCCATATGTACAAGGATTCCACTCAAACATAACCTGATTTGCTTCCTCTTCAGAATTTCTGTGGTTTCAAAGTTTCCAGCTCCATAGAAGAGAAGAAAGGAAAAGATCTTAGATTTGATCCCAAACTAACAATTTCAGAAAATCAAGGGAAAGAACGAAAGAAATAGTGAGTTGAACATCCGTTAACAAAAACTAACCACTAAAATTTGCATATGCAAACTATAAATGTCAATAGGACGGATATGACACCGGTAATAGCTCCCTAGTATCTTATTCTTTGGATAAATATATGTTTCGTATTCGGACACATATCTCTGCTTGCGGATATCCAATATGTAGATATCCACATATTTGTTTAATATCCACGAGTACCTGCAGATATTTATAAAAGAAAAATTTAATATTTAACAACATATTTTAACCATTAATTCAAATAAAAATACAATGTATAACATTCATAAATTTCAAACAAAGTGTAAATAAAACTCATTTAAATAGTGTTGAATGACAATTTACAAAAATGAAATTTTTTAAAACCAATTGATAAAAAATAACTCATTCAAAATCAAAGTATTAATGTTTTAATCATATTTTTTTAATTTTTTTAATTTAAATTATAATATAGCGGGTACGGGTATTCACATATACAAATACTATGATACTCGTACTCGTTCTATTAACATGCAGATATAAAAAATATTCATATATATTACCTGCACCTATTCATTTATAATATTCGTTTCCTATCTGTTACGAGTTTTATTTACATATACACGTATACAAATTTATTTGATCTCCCTAAGAAACCTTGAAAATTGTTATGGAGAGAGAAAGAAAGAGAAAGTAAGTTGTGGAGAAGTAGCAAATGATGTAATGGGAGGGCCTTAGCGCCCTGTGTCCCATGTGCATGTGAACATGTTCCTATCCAATTTACCTCTTCACTCAACCCATCGCAATCACTTGGCAACATTGTCACCCCAATTTTGTCTCAGTGCATGCTTCAATTTTGGCCCTATTATTCTATCAGTATCTCTAATTTTTTTTCTTTTTTTCTGTAAAGAAAAAAAAAAAGCTTAGATGAATTAGATTCCAAGACCCAAAACTAACAGGGTTTTCCCATTGTTAACAAATTTAAACTAACAGGAATAGTATCATGATCAGTTCAAACTAACAAGATCCTCACATTGTTAACAAGACAATAATTTAATTCTTGAATGAAAGAAGAAGCTATTTAGTCCCTGTATACGAATAAAAATATAAATTTATCTCTTAATTTTACAAATGGTCGACATCGTATAATGAAAATATAATATTTTACACTCACAAATATGAATATAAATTTAAATAAAAATATATAATAAATTAAATGTGATTTAACCGCTTAAGTTTTACATTTATTTTACATTTTCGATAATAAATTAATTAATTAAAAACCAATGTAAAAAGTTAATTATTTTAATAATGAAAACATTAATAATTAATGAAAATATTAATTTAAAAATTAATTATAATTTATATTTATAATACAAATTATTTAGTTATTAATAATTTTTAGTTTATAAATTATTATAGTAATAATTTATTATTTTTTATCATTAACATTATTAAAAAAATTGTTTGTAGTGTAAAAATTACAGACATTCTAAAATTTTTTTTAATAAAAAAATTGTATACCTTCTTGCATACACCGAAGACACTTATTGCCTTGTGAGAACAAACACTGACATCAATTCTCTTTACCTTAAAGAGTACTTTTTATTTTTTATTTTTTTCTTTATATATTACTTTGGTGTGGTACTCGCACCAACTTAATGTCAAAATGGTGTTAAACATTCCAATTTAATAATAAGATGGTTCTATGAAATTTAGCAGTGTCACATTTTTACATATTTAAGGAGTAAATAATCTTTTTAAAATACTAAATTATATTAGTTTAACTTCTAGGTTATATTATTAAAATTGGACCAATCATTGAAATGTCTAATAGTTTAATCGTGATCCAACCAGTATCAATAAAAAATAAAAAATATTAAAATACATTTCACCATATAACTCATTATTACTAAGGTATAATGGTGGTGGTTCGTAGGCTTGGTAAAAGTTTTTGAAGAAGGAACATGTTAAATTCTTCTACCAAATATGCTTAGTTAAATTTTGGTGAAGCGTAATTGTTTTATGTAATACTTACATAATTTTCTATAATAGTGGCATTCAAATATCAATAGTTAAATTTTTGTGAAGCTTGATTGTTCTATGTAGTACTTACATCATTTTTTCTAATATTACCATTTGGATATCAATAATTAGTAGATAAATGTTAAACATATAGCATAAAAATTGTAAAATAATATGAATTGCACAATAAAATAATACAAAACATGATATATGGAAGACAATGAATTTAGCTAAGCAATTATTTAACATTTAGATAAATGTTAAACATATATCATAAAAATACAAAAATAATATGAATTGTGGTAAAAAAAATACAAAACATGATATATGAAAGACAATGAACTTAGTTATGTAATTATTTAACATTTGAAGTTGATGCTCTCAAGAATTGTTGGCACACTTATTTCTAGTGTAAAGATTATTGTTAGAACAATGAAGTTGAAAAACAACATACAACCTAATAAATAAGTGGTTGAATTGTATTTGACTCATATTGTCAAAAATAGAGTCAATGTCTTCATTGTTCAACAACCTTATTGTTCAATAACCTTGTGAAAGTGTAATGACACACTTTTAGGTTAAGTTTTATTGGATAACAAAATATCTAAGAATCCTTAGTAATGGGATAGTATTAGTAAGGATTTACACATAACAAAAATGGATGATATACTCCAGGACTTAAACTACAAAAAATAATTAATTAGGATATCCATAGTCCAATTATCTCCTTTATTATCTATTTCATTTTAACTTTATTTATGTTAGATACATATTTCAATTATTAACAAAAATTATTTCAGTTTTTCTTCTATAAATAATAAATTAACAAATTAACTTCTTTTAATAATAATAAAAATCATATTATTAATACTAATTTATACAAGTGCTTTTATAACAAAAATAAATCTACTTTAATACTTTAGATGAATAGTTAATAATAATTACTATTACCCGTAAGGTTTGTATTACTTTTTATATATGTATATAAAAAAACTTTATTGATACTGTTAATAAGTTTAATAAAAATGAATTTTAGTAACAACATTTCATATTAATTTGTTTTAAAATAAAGATTAGGAATTACTGCATTAAAGCTTAAATCTAATAACTTATAGTCAAATAAAATTAAATAGTAATAATAATTACTAATATTAAAAATTTAACTTTTTCTAAAGTTATAAATTTATTTCCAATCTGTTTTCTCAAGTTTACACACAGAATTGGCATTCTGTTAGGATTGTGCTTTATTAAGTTAACTGAGACTCATCCAACCTAATTAGATTATATTTTAATTTAACTTAACTCATATTTATACGACTTAAATTAACTTATTCTTAAACTTACAACTCAACCTCATAACTTTTTTTTAATAAATTGAGTAATGATTTTACCTCAAATCATACCCAACCTAACTACAAACACTCTATTCCTACAATTTAAATCTAAAATATATTAATAAAATTATAGTTAGGGAGGAGTTTATGATGTGAGATGAAAATGTGCAAAATTTTGTGTGCAGGATAATAGTATTCAGAAGTTGTAACATATTTTGTTCAGGTAAAGGTACAACAAATGTTTGCTTACCTGGGGCAGTATCACCTGCAGGACCCACTCACCTGCACCCGCCACACCCACGGTTTCTCCACCCTTCTGATCTCAATTTCTGATTTAATCAAATAATCTTTTTAATCTCCTTCATTATCACTGCCACATTCCATCACATTCACCATGTCTTGTCACCCATGCCATCCTACACCACTTAGACCCCTCATCACTCCCGCCACGTGGAGTCATCATCCTCGATGTGACCTCTCCCTACCATCCATACCCCATGCTCTTCCTCTTCTTCTTCATCATCATCATCACATAGCCTTAAATCAGGCCATGATTATCGTCATTATCAACATGCATCGTGACGTGGCACATTATACACAAAGTGTTATCATGCGTCGTTATAAGCCATTAATAGTGCGGATGAAATACCATCCCAAACACGCCAAAACAACTTTTCAATCCCTAACAAACATCAATACTTACACCACCAATCCCCATTATATATATATATTTAAACACCATTCCTATGTTTATCCATCCCCTGTTCATACATCATACATCAAAATACACAGAACAAAAGAAAACTAACATGGTCTTTGTTAGTTGCACATGCACATGACTCTCATAATCACCCCTCCAAAACCAAGTAAAACCAAAATTTACATATGCTAATTAATTCTAACTTCCTTGCACATTTTTTTTTTCATTCTCTTTCACAAAAAAAAAAAAAAAAAACAAAAACAAATTTCTTGAGCTCTCTCAAGGAAGGTGAAAGAGAGAGGGATTATCTTGATCAGTCCAATGACTGTGGGTCCAGTACGGTTGATCAACGGTGTTAGGAAGATCGAACAAACCTTGATCCGCACCGGGTTGCCAATCCAACGATCCAAACCCTCCATGATGATGATGACCACTCTTCTGCGGCAACGAGGAAAACTCCAGCGGCGCCGTCAGATCGAGAAACGACGCCGTACCGAACTCCTGATGATTCTGCTGTTGCTCTCCACCTGCTGCCCCTTGCATCTGATCATTATTATTCCCCTGCGGATGAGTAACACCGAACCGAAACGGCGTCGCATCGAGGATGTTGCTGTTGCCGTTGCTGTTGTTATTACTGCAATTCCCAAACCCAAACCCCAATGCTTCGTTATTTGAAGCAATGAGGCTAGAGAAGTTTCCTATCTCAGAGAAAACGGCACCGCCATCCAAAGAGGGGTTACTAGCGTTAAACAACTTCGACTCGCGAACGTTGTCCAGGAACAAAGCGTTGCTGGACAACGTGTTTGATGTCGGCGCCGACATCGCCTCCGTGACGGTGAGCGTGGAGCTTTCGCTGCTAGAGTGGGAGTTCGAGTTGCGCTCCGGCTCTGCAGCCGACGGCGTGGTGGACGCGGTTGCCGGAGCGATCTGCGAGGAAGAGGAAGGATTGTTGTTGTTGTTGGTGGTGGTGGTGGCGGTAGTGGTTTTGGGTTTGTTGGAGCGTTTGGACTTGCGGCAGCCACCGCCGACGGGGACATTGCGAAGGACGCCGCCTTTGGTCCAGTAGCGGCGGCAGTTCTTGCAGAAATGGCGTGGCTGGGAGAGGTTGTAGTTGTTGTAGTAACAGAACTTGGTGTTGAGGGAGTCACAGCGAGGGCACTTGAGCGGCTGGTGGTGGTGCTGGTGGTGCTGTCTGAGCCTGCGGTCGCCGCCGCAGATGGAATGTATATCCTGCATTTCCGGCCAGAAATGGAAGGTGAAAATTTGGAAATAGTTGTTTGCGGTGTGGTGGAGAAGGAAAGAAAGAAAAGAGAGATTGTTTTGTTTGTGTGAGAGTGTACTATGTTTTGGGAGAAGGTGTGTCAGTTTGTGAAGAAGGTATGGGGAATAGTGTGAAAGAGAAGAAGAGAAAGAAAGAGTGTTTGGACTGACAAATATCCCTGCAGAGCACTGCACTGCTCGTCTCGTATCGCTATCTTCCATTTTTCTAATATTTTTCAGGGCAATTGACCCAAACGACCTTCGCCACAGGTGGGTAGGCCACCACACACGATACCAAAATACTAAACTCTCTCTCCTATAACAAAAATCTTCACGAAAATATTTATGTTCATATTGTCAAAAATTGTCAAAAATTGGGAATGTTCACATATTAATTTAATTGGTATAAAATAATATTACAAAATCATTTAAAGAATAAATAAATAAACTATATTTAAGTATAACGGAGATTCAGATTGAAAAAATTTAAAAATTTAAAGAGATTTTAAATTATTCGATCAACATTTACTATTAATCAACTTTGAAACTCAAAAATTAGTTTATAATGTTAAATTAGATACAAGTTTATTTCTTCATTATTCTCATTAAAGATGAACGTTGGTATTGAAAAAGGTTTTTTTTTTTTTAATCTTATTGATCATAATATAAGATTCAATTTTCTTCTAGATCTCTCTTATACATTGTAGTCTTAAGTGACAAGTTTTTTCTTTTCTTTTCAATATTTTTGTATTTTTCTTTCTTTAGTCTCTTCAACTTAATTTTGTGTTTCCTCAACTTTTCAAACAAAGATGCCATGTTCATGGAGGTAATGTCCTTTGATATCTTAAGTTGTCAATTATTGATCAAGGACTTCAAAATCTTGATGTTTATATCTTTTTATGTCAACCTTGTTTTTATTACCACCAAGATGAATCACTATATGAGTGAATATTTTTTATGTTTTTTCTTTGAAAAATTTTAAATATTGTATGGAAATGTTCTTCATAACTCTCTTAACATTTTTTGTGTCCTTATAAATTATCTTTAAAACATGTTGCATCTCTCTGACATTCTTACATATTAACACTCTTTAGAAGTTTTATTAAAAGTCAGGCCAAGTATATGTTATTTGTTATAACATCATATTGAGTTTGTATATATTTTTTTTCTATTCTCCTAGCGGATAAATCTTTTGTAACATGCCTATTTTCAATTATTTAAAGAGGTCTAAAAAATGTATTTAACAATAATATTTGATACTCTTTTGTCAACTAAATTAATTAAGATTTTCATGCCGACTTTTTGTAAGAATAATGATTTTCATGCCGACTTTTTTTAAGGATATTTTTCTCTAAAAAATATAAAGATGATCCATTAATAGATTCAACTGCACCTAAAGTTTGATTTTGACTAACAATTCTAAGATGTTTTTCTTTTTGAAAGATTGTTAAAACAAACTTTAAAGTCACTTGATTCAAGAATTAAGATTCTCACGAGAGTACAGAAACAAGGGACATTAGAGTGTAGGAGAAGTAACATCAAAATATTACATGCCAGATTTTTAGAATGATTCAACATCAAATATCGATTAACTAAACTTTAGAGTGATTCTTTCTACTATCTTAAAATACCTAAATTATAATCATATTGCACATGTGAAACATGAATCACACTTAAGATAATGCACTTAAAATCTTTTAAGCATTCTTTCAAAGAATTACAAACAATTGCATGTACATTTTGCAACCAATCAATAAAATGTACCACATTATGAAAGTTATCACCTAAGTTGATTCTAATGAATCACACAGATTAAAGGAAACAATCTTGATTTTGATCTATCGACAAGAAAAATATTTTCAAACATTAGATATTCTTGGAGAGGTTCATATATGTTTGTAAATGATATATTTTGAAAAAATATTAATATTCTAAAATAATCCCAAATGTACTTTTCTAAAAAATATTTCAATTATAACTTAATTAATCATATAAAAAGTTAACTAACCGTTTTATTTGAAGTTATTTCTGAAAACAACCAAAAATATAAATATAAGAGTAATAAATTATTCAGAAATATAATTGATTATCAATGTCATGCAAATCTATTTAAAATATTTTATTTTAATCGAAAAAATCATTATTTATCTTAAAATAATCAATTAAATTGTTTATAGAATTTTTTAAAAATACTTTTTCACTTCTTAAATATTTTATTTATTCATATATTACTTATGCTACTTAAACTAAGATAAGATGTTCCTCTACATTCATTTGTTAACATATATTTATAATATACAATAGATCAATTATCTTAATCATCAGACAATATTTAAGAATATTTGAATCACTTGATAAAAAAAATATTTTGAATTTAATTAATTTTTTGATATAAATAAATCTTACCATGTAGGTCAAATGGTGTATATTGTTTTATAAACGAAAAAGAAAATTGCATAAGATGATTTAAAAAAAATGTATTATATTGAGAATGAATCCTTTTATTATGTAGTATATATTCAACTTGTATGTACAAGTAAACCGGTTATATTTATTTAAAACCAACTCGATTAAAATTTATTTTACTTTCTAGATTTCTGAAGTTTTAATTGGTCATACATTCTACTAAATTTAATACACTATGATCAATTTAGATTTGAGAAGTTATAAACTACAAAATATTTTAATAAATTTAAATACGTTGGAGATTGTATTTAAGAAAAAAAAAATCAATAATAATTTTTTATTTAAATATTTATGTTTATCTGAACAGTAAAATTATTTATTTTAATATTTAAGTTTTTCTTTTATACATTTGTTTTAGCATGGAAACAAAATGTGCAGTTGGTGAGTTGAAGAGGGAATGAAAGCAGGTGGAGAGAGGTGAACCTCATGAAATCCGTTGTCGAGTTGTCGGCCACGCTCCTCAACACACAATATTAAAATGTTTTTATTTTATTTTTGTTGTTGTTTTATCCTGATTATAAATAATTAGAAAAATTATGCATATAAAAAATAATATCAGAAATAATAAAAATAAGAAGATTCTTTGTATGCCTAAAATGTAGGATTTAATAGGGATTTTTGTAGGTGTTCAAACGTATTCACGTTTCTATTTTTGAGATATTAAAAAAGAAATAAAAGATTATTTGACATTTTTTAAATCTTAATAAAAATTAATTTTTATATTAAAAAAAGTAAATAATTATCAGAAATAATGTCAAATTAAAAAAATAATAATGTTAAAATACTAATATTCATTAAAAGATCACAAAGGATGTAATTGACCATGGACTTCAATAAATATACATTATTAAAATATCTATTATTCAGTATTAATCAATACTTATAAGTATTTTAATTCGATTTTGATGATCAATCAATTTATCGTAATAATAAATTGTTATTACTGTAAAGTTAATATATACTATGAAATATTAAAGAATAGATAATTTGAAGAAAACATTTTACAATAATTAAAAAAATTAATTATGAAAAATATTGTTATGACATTTATACGTAATATCATCTACATTAGAAACATATAATTCAATACAATAACATTACATTCCTAGCATATAATTGTTTTGACGAGTTATTTTTACTTAAGTAATTTTTCAACATAAACAAAATAACACCTATTTAACAAGTTTGTTTTTAATATGAAGGAACTCATATTTAATGATCTATATTAAAATATTATTTTATTAATAAAAAAAGTTACATATTATTCAAGGTACTTTTAAATTAATTAAAATATTATTTTGTTAATATATTCTTCGGTTAACGGTGTGTTTTACACGGTTGTTTCCATAAGATAAGAATTTAATTTTGTGCAATTTAAGTCTATGTTAGATAGCATATACTTTTTCTGGACAAATGAGTTTGCATTTTCTATTAATTTCATAAATAGTATATAAAAATATTTATTTATTTTTAAAAAATAAAATAAACGGGCATTAATATTTCGTTTAATGCTTCATTTATTAACAAAATAATAATAATATATAGTCCACTAAAATTTGTTTTAAAGCTTTTTTATCACCTTGTTCAAGCTCTAAAAATTCAAGAATTGATCAAATTTCTATGGCCTCACTTGATAACACATTTCTTATCACCTTCCTTCATCAAAAATATATTTTCTTTTATTAACAACATCATATAAATTAATTGAACTATTTTATTGAAGATAACACTAATTATTTTTTGTTGATTTATATACATCAACTCTTAACATCAATGATTTAAAAACTGAGTAATTACTATTGAAAAATTCAAATTTTATAGTTTTATTAAATTAAAAATACTATATTAACTTTTATATGTAATGTAATTATGTAAAACAAGTTTTCATTTAAAATTTTTAGTTTTTGTGATAACATCTCAATCTAAAGTATATGTGATATGTGGTGCAGAAGCTGCCACGTGGAAGGTTTTCAAAATGTCTAATTTTATTTTATTTTTAAAAATGGGAACAGCACAGCTAAATAATGTACGACTCCGTAACTGCTCCTCTTGTCCGTTTCTTCTACCAATTTTTCTATACCAATCTTCTCCGTACATAACATTTACCTATACTATTATAAAATTATTTTATAGTGGTAGTTGAACTTTTTTCTGAAAAAAAAAAAACTCCTTGATTTTTTTTACCCAATTAAACTTATCTTCTTCGTCATTTGATTAGAATTTGTTGTTTTTTAAGGCTCAAATAATTATTTAATAACACACTTTATTATAAAAGTTTATGATTTAATTTTTAGAAAATTAAATATTGAAGATATTTAGTGATTTTCTTTCCTCTACGTACTTGTCGAAATTTGATTTTCAGAACACCATATTCTGAACTGATATAACTTTGTTTTTTAAGTAAAGGGAAGAAAATTTATAAATTTTGAAATAAAGAGTAATTATTTATGTTTAATAGCGGATAAATGAAATTTATGTTTAATAGTGGAAGATTCAAATTTATATTTTGAAAAATAGTGCAAATGTATAACAAAGTTATAATAATTTCGTCATTAATTAAAAGTGACAATATGCATAAGGACTTAAGTAAAACTAAATAAAAAAAAACTAATAAAATAAATTTTAATTTTAATTAAAATTTTGTGCATAAGTAAATGGTTTATTAATGTTTTTTTAGTGACAATAATGTATTAGAAAGATATACGTGATTATTAATGACAAGTTGAGTTTTAATGGTTTGAATTGTTGAAACAATGATGTTTTGACGCTTGACAATAGGAAAGTCGATTTTAGCAATCTTATTCCTTAATGTATATTTTAGTCTTAATTCTGAATGGTATAGATTATTGTTGGATCAGGTGGAGTTGTGAACCTTCATGTGTTAACTAATTTGTTTATGAAACTGACTAATTTGTTGATGAAAGATCTCGGAGGATATATGTAAGCAAACACTTTAAATTTATTATAAGAAAACTTTAATTTTTATCTTATTTAACTAATTTCTCATTATTTTATTTAATATAGGAACAATTTGAGAATAGACTTGCACAGGTCAAATCTGAACAAGGCTCATGTGCTGGTGGATCATAAGATATCATTGATGATCCTATTGCAGATGATACGATTAGGACAAAGTGTTGGGTTGAGGTTGTCGGGTGTAAGAATAAAGGAAGAATATATGGGACAGGACAACTTGCAGGTGGAAGCAGTGGCATGAAGCCCCAATCTACTACATCCACTTCCAGTGCTGAAGAAGTTACCTTTGTCAAACAACGACCGCAAGAAACTGATGAAAAACTAAAATCAACTAATCAACGATTGTAAGAAAATGATCAGGCTTATGCAGAATTGAAAGGTCAATTTCAGTCGTTAAAGAACATACTCCTCACACTTCTGCCTTCTGACCAACAAGTCCTTCGATAAGCTGTATCCAACCTAACATAACCTACACCTGCTCAGCCTACAACAATCCAACCAAGCACTAAGCAGCCCGACCAAGTGCACCCCAACCAAGTGCAACCCAACCCAATTCCAGACCATGAAGACCCTGCTGATTCTGATGAATATATTACTCATTTTGTCTCACATGACCTATTGTAATCCCTTCATCTTACAAACAAAACATTTATGTTTTAAACTTTGTTGTTTCAAGAGCACTTGAGCAAAAGCATGCAGGACCTGATGTATTTTCTAAAAAGAATTGAAATATGCGTGTGAGTTTTATTTATTATAGGTTCAATTAGATTCATTTTGTAATATTGTCCATATTTATAACTTCCCTTATACATGTATAATGAATAATGTTAGGTATTCATATTAGAGTGGAATATAATTTTTTTTACTAAGTATTAAATAATTTTGGTATAACTCTATTTATTGAAAATAATGTTACTAACTTTTTTTGGTGAACAAAATTCATATTAAGTGTTAGTGAAAAACCAACACGACAAATGCACGAGTCACACATAAAGTAATAAGTATTGTATCGTTCTCTCCTAAAGAACTTGTGCACGCATGATAACTCTCGCAATTCACAACTCTATTAGACACAAAGTTCACAAAAACACTAAAAAACTCTTTTTTTGTAGTTTTATCAAACACTTGGCGTGCAAAAAGAAAATTAACATAGAGTATTTACAATTTTTCAAGATTAGATTTCATTCACTTCATTCTCATGAATTCACAAACATCTCAGTTCCATATTCAAGTCAAAATCAACTCACAAGATTACTCAAATCCTATTCCAAGTGACTTTGAGCTTATAATAACTTATCAAGTTCCAATTCCTTGAATCCTCAACAAGTGAAATCATGCATTAGGTTCAAGAGTCTTTAGATTACTAATGAATCATGTTCTATCCCTAGATACAAGCTCCACTAGGTATTCAATTTCAGTTCTAGGTTCAAAAGACATTTTCCAACAACTCAAGAAACACAAACAAGCCATGGGTGATCAAACCACAACAAGCATTAAGCGCATAATTCAAACACTAACTTGAATTGGAAAAACATATAAATTAAATACATAATTTTACACAATAATTCAATGTTTTACATATAATCTCAAAAAATAGAAATTGTTCTCCATGGTGGAGAATCTAGGGTTTTACAAAATTGAAGAAATTGGAACCATAAAGTAGAAGCAATCCCTCTCCCAAGATTCTTGAATATTGCTCCATGCTCCAATTGCACCTCCCATTCGCATCTCCGCCTCCAATTTCGTAGCCCATCATCCTCTCCAACCTAAAAGGGGTAAAACCTCTATGGATGAAAAAGAAGACTCAAGAAGGAGAAAGGAGAGTTTCCCAACACCCTTAGCAGCCTCCAAGAGCCTCTCTCAAGCATCCGAGGTGTTTCTATTCGTGAAAAATGAGGAATCCCCTAAAACTTTCGTAGAAACATGATTAAATAACCATATTCGCGTATTGGAATCGATATTCTCGCCCAGTGGCTTCATTCTCGTCCAACGAGGCCTAAAATTGACGCTTTCATACAAGTAACTCGTTGGGCGAGTCATATTTTCGCCTAGAGACTCAAATATTGCAGTTATGTGTTGTCATTTTCGCTCAGCGAGCCACTAGCTCGCCTAGCGAGTCAGCTTGGCACCCAATGATAATTTTTTGGCCTTTCAGGGGTGGTCCAAGGTGGTATATACCTATAGGTAAATCCTTTCTCCATGTTTGCAGTTCTAGGTTTAATTTCGGTGCCCCTCCGACATGGATATTTGGCTAAAAATCAATCTTTCTTGTTCAATCATGCTTCCTTGAGTTTCAACTTATTATTATTTTATTTTACACACTTATAATAAAGATTAGAATTAAAAAAACATAAAACAACTAAAATACAAAACAATGCAAAAACAACATAAATTTGAGAATTAAACAAAATAAAAACTATGAAGAAGTTGATTTTATTCATGAAACTTAACACCAATAAAAGATAGAAAATAACATTATCACTAAGAATCATATTCTATGATTTTGGTTTTGACACCGATTATTAGATAAGACATTAACAACAAAATTAGAAATTATATTTGATGAACAAAATTCATACTAAGAATCATATACTCTACAATTTTTGGTTTTGATACTAATTATTAGATATCACATTAAAAACGAAATTAGAAGTTATATTTAATAGTTAAAACATAATTTTTTTCATTTAAAAAAGTAATGGTTCAATTTACACAATTCAATTTTGACTTAACCAACTTGATATAGAACAAATGAAGCATCATGCAATAAATGTTTTAAAAAGTCTTGATTATACAAGAATTACCGATGATTTTTCAACAAAATAAATAAAGATATGGACATCATTTTATTAGATTGTTCATACACCAGAGATTTGAGAACCCTAACCAAATCTACACGGAATGGGTTCAACCGTAGTGAGGTCTGGTCATAGTCAAAATTTTCTACTCTTTTTGTCTTCTTCGATGACAGATAATTAAAGGATAGACGATAATTATTTACACTGTGAAAAAGTTACTTCTTCCTCAAATTTGTTATCACGACAATTTGGGAGTATCACATTTCCTTAGAAGACGGAAAGGATGATAGAAAAATAAATGGCATTTCTTAACTAATTTGTAAGTTTAAATATTAATCAACATCGAATTATTAGTGATACATATAAATTAGAACAATGCTACTTTTGACACCATTTTTTTTTTAATTCCCTTTTTTTATTATTATTTTTTTTTTTTTTTTTTTTTTTAGAAATTCAAAATATTACTTATTAGAATATTTTTATCCCGGTAAAGTATTGTCAAGTCATAGTAACCGGGGGTCTAATATTTTTTTTAATCATTTTTTTATGTATTATCACTATCTCCAAATTCCCTTCTAATAAACCCATTGGTCTCTGAAGATTAATAGATTAATTAAAATTGGCAATCATTTATAGGCTTTCAAATATTAGCATGATGGAATTTGTCCTGCTTCATAGCACTGTATCTGCCTGAGTAAAATCACATCTTGGAGAGAAATTTTCACAGTTGTTTGTAATATACAACTATAAAAGAGGGAGGTGTAGAACAACAAATATAAATATAAACAAACACATCATTGAACAAACGAACCATTAAAATCGATACCAAAATAATTTGATATCATCACGATCAACTTAAACCCGATATAATAACTTTTCTGCATAAACATAGAACTGCAAAATTTTAGCAATCAACTTTTGCAGCAAAAGAATAATACCATTATCTTCTGCCATAGGTCCTTTCTTAATTGGCTTTTATCAGCTTCCAACATTCTCACCGGGCTTCCATTCCATTCTTCAGGTAATCTGCAAATCAAACACGATTATGCCTAAATAGTTATGACCATAGATTGCCGAAAGAGACACAGAATTTAAAGTGTAAGAAACTTACATGGGAAAGGCAAATGAATGTGTGCTGCTTATGCTGTCATTAGAGTGATGGGAGGCATTGCTAGATGTTGTTGCAGGAACAGCATATGATGTTGGACCACCAGATAGAGGGCCCTCACCACATAAACAAGTGTCTTGAGGATCATTGTCTTGTCTTTTTCCTGAACCTGTTGGACTTCGTGAGTTACACATCTCAGACCTACACATGATTGTGTCAGCAACTTGCACACAATCTGCACAACATGGAAACTCCACCCTTCTGCCAACTGTACCCAAAAATGAATTTATTTGCCAATTCCTCAGAGATCTTGAAAACTCTGCTTCCGTTGCTAATGCCTATAGATCGTTGAAGATACAATATTTCAATGCAAATTTTGGAATGAGCTTGTTATAATAGAATACAATTGTTCTTCACGATTATGCCTAAATAGTGTGAGATTAAATTGTCTTACCTCTCTAAGGGTCTCTGGTGTTGTCTTCTTTTTGGGGTGATCAGTGGAAATCTTGTATCCTGAATCCCCTTCAACATCAATCACTAAAGCTCTGGAGTCATAAAATTCCATTGCTTCCTTAAGGGAAAGAGGTTTAGAGGCATATTCTAGTCTATTTGAATTGATTGAGAATGCTTCCATAGTCCTTAGATTTGAGTCTCTTCTTCTATTCATCATGTCAGACTCAAAGTGACATGACTTTATATCATGACCTTCTGAGAGGCACTTGCCCTCTGGTGACACTCCCCTACCACTGCAACTGTCCTTCACAAACTTCTCATTATCCTCTTGAATAAAAACAACCAGTTCAGGAACATCATAGTCCATGACATTCATTCCTGCTGAAAAGTTCTTTCCCTTGCTGAACTTTGACAACTCCCCTGAAGCATTAGTAAAATGCCCTACATTCAACAACCTCTTCACTGGAATCTCCCTTGTCCTAAAACTATTATCACCATCACCCTCCAGTCTCTCCCACACAATGTTCTTTTCTTCTTGGCTTCTTTGATCCTCACGATGAAACAAATGTGCATGTTTCATGCTGCGTCCTTTTGAACTTCTCATCTTGCCAAAATTGTCACCACGTCACTGCATTGGAAAAATTGGCAGTGAGATTTGCAGAATGAATTTGATTAGAAAACAACAGTTCACAGTTCACAGTTCAATTACAGTTCACTATCCTTGAAATCACAGAAAATTTGGGGCAAACATAATTGATGAGGTTGAATAAAAGTAATTAGATTAATATTATATATATTTTGGTGTAAAGCAACCAGCTAGTATTTTCTACTTTTATCCGTGTCCTAGGACATTAAATATGAATAATGAAGAGAAATTAAATATGTATCTAAAATAATAATGTTTAGGCTCTATACCTTGTCTCTGTTGGTGCCACTTACATACAAAGAATTAATGCAGTCCATTACAGAGGAGAGGACTGAAGAAAATAACTTTATTTACACTAGACCCTACGCTAGTTTGGATTCCTTTAAAACGACCGGTGGGAAATTCAGGGATGAATTTATATATGAAAATCGTTTTAAATCTAAATAAATTCTGCAAAAAATTATGAATAATTTTAAGGAGAAAGAAACTGTAGGAGACAATGACCACGTACCTGTAATTGTCCAAGTCAAGGGGCCAAAGGATTGGCAATCACATTCAGTTTTGAGGGCAATAATTTCTGTTTTTGCATAAATCTGCCAAATTACACTGACTGTTTATCTTGTTTGAAAGTGATGAAATGGATATATGAAGAAAAGGGAGATTTTGAAAAGTTTCTGATAAACAAGAATGCAATCTGTGCAAACTACAACATCTGAATACAGATCACAAAGGTAAGAATACCAAGTTCTCAGACAGAATAATGATCAATACAATGTTTTAGAGAATCCATGTCTGTAACGTGAAGCAAGAAAAACATAGATAGCCTAAATTTGCGGGGCATGAAAATAAATGAGTAAAAAATATAAAAAATCGCCGAAATCATATCTATCACTGATGAAAGAAGCATACTTTACCCATGGCCCAAATGCAGATATTGAAAGTTACACTTTCTGTGTTGTTGTTTTTTCCCTCTAAATCTCAACACAAGAATGAAATTGCGTCCCTTCTCATTCTGAAAATGAAATGATCCAGGAACAGAAACAGTGCACAAAGGAAGGAATCGAGAAAAAAGTGATGATGAGAATGATATGAATCCAATTTGAATTACCGATATGTGATGTTCGAAACAACTCAGAGGTAAAAATTGCTCCTCAGTATCACATTCTTGGTTTGTGGATCATTTGCAACTCCATTTAGCACAAGAAACGCAGAGTTATGTCACTCTAGTTTCAATAGAAACGGTTGGCAGAAAAACATAAAAGGAAAAATAAAAAATGGAAAGTGAAAATAATAATAAATGGACGGTTCAGAATATTTAATATCCTTAAAACAAACACCAAACAGCCAGATTGACAACACAAATGTTGTTTGCTTGCACATCCTCTAACATGTTTCACAAAAGTCATGCGTTTCGTAGTTTCCTATCATTCTCTTCTGTCCATTCCTCTTAAACACGCTCTTGCTGTTTGGTGACCATGAAATTCGCATGCGAACACAACAAAGTGAATAATTTCAATACATGAGTATACATATTATAGAAAGTGGATTTAGATTTAACTTACCTCTGTTAAATCATCTTGTGAAGGAAAGATTACCCCCACATATATACTGTGTTTTAGAATTATCTCACATTAGCAAAAACACATACGTGATGTCTGTACGTATTTTGTAAATATGTGTGATATTATATTAGTAGGTAATGATAGTGTAATGTTATTAAGTTAATATATAAAATAAAATTATATTTATTAAAAATAAAGTAAAATATATCAAAAAAGACAATTTTATAAAAATCTTGTAAAAGTAATGGTCAATTAAAAAATTTAATAAATAATTATATTTTAAAAAGTAAAATTAATATTTTGAAATGTAGATAAAAAAAGGAAATTCTCTTTATATATTGTTATAAATAGTTGTTGTGTTTTTCTGTTAGATTTTTGTTGTATGACATTGTAATTTTGACATCATATATTTATTTCTACTATAATTTAACATTATTGTTTATAAGTATTCATTCCTTTTTTCTATAAATATAAAATTTAATTTTTATTAAAATTATTTTATTGTTATAAGAATTATTAAATGATGGTCAAATAATGTGAAAGATTTTTTTTTTTGAATGTGATGCTTTGCACTGAATAATGATGATGGTTATTCATATCAGAATTAGAAAATTTTGATACTTAGAATTTGTTTGAGACATTGATTAACCTTCCATAATACATTGTTTGAAGGGTGAAGGTTTCAGCTTTCATTCAATGGGTTTGCCTCTCTCTTCTTGTCTGTCATCGACCATACTTATTATTGTCATTTTTTTCCTTGTTTCAGAAGAAACATAAAATAGTATTTTATTTTGAATTGGGACACAATAAAGTATTTCTCAAAATTCAAAGGAAATTTGACCGTCATATTATTTTCCTAAAAGGTCAAAATAAATATAATTATTTATTCTAAAATTAATAAATATTCAAATTACTAGTAAATATTTAAATATACAATTAATTACAATGAAAACAAATGTTAGTTTCATTACAATAAAAAACTAATATTACATGATTTTTTTTCCAAGTAGTTATAGTAATCAAATAATCATATTAAGTATTTCTTTATGTTGCCATTTAATCACAGTACAAAATAATAAACATATATGACACGAAGATTGATTTCACGTTTATTAGTCAACAAGACACTATAAACAAGTACCTTAAAAATATTAATTAATTAAAGACCATTTCTTTATAATATTAAATAACATTTATTACATCTAGTTAAAATGTTATCACTAGTTTCTATATTTTCTCTCTGTTTCATACTATTAGGTATTACCATAATCTATGATTTGTTTCTCTAAGTTGCTTCTAATTTATGCGTACACGCTTTTATATATATATTAGTACTTTTAATTCATATCTTTGGTGATATCATCATCGATCCATCATTTGATTATCTTTTATTTTATTCATTCACTTAATATCTAAAAGTATATCACATTTCCCCGAGACCTATTCCTTTACTACTTAGCTATCAATAGTTTAGGAAATAGGTAAGTGAAACAACCTTTTAATACCGTTTAAAATAATTTAGTTTGATGATAGTTTTGTTATCATATTTTAGGGAATTTATAATGTTACTTTCCATCTTTTTCCTAATATAATACGAGTAGAATATAAATATTATTTTCTTAAAAATATTTTTAACATGTTTAAGTACGTGTCTAATCGTTTATAAATCTTCTTCAATTAAAATAATTTAGATTGTTTATTACTTGAGCTACATTCACTTGAAGAAGACAGAGATATGAAGAATATTATAACATACCTCACTATTGTATGCTAACATCAAAATCTTTTGTTTGGGCATTCGGGTACAATATATCTAAAATCCAAATATTTCAAACAATTTGTTCATTTGTCATTTCCTGAAATTTGAGGTAATTCTTAGAAGGATAAGAGGTGTTGGAAAAATAAAGAACCCATTGATGATCTAATGCGACTCTTCTTGAGGGGGTTGAAAGGGCCTTGGCTCGCAATTTTTTTTCTTTACATGTTTAAATTTGTTAGGTTTTACAGAGGGAGTTTCACTGGGGAGACACAGTACTAATGAGACCTGAGTCCAACCACATAAGATATTGACACCACTCTCAACCAAAAACCTTAAGGCAATGGGTTTATGGGTCTTTATTCTTATATAGTGCTCTACTTTCTCACACACTGCACTCGTCTAAGCCAGTTTTAACCGATACAACACCAATGAGACCTGAGTCCAAGGGTAAGCTGGTTTTACTTGAAGAGAATCTTTTCTATGATCAAACTCGATTTTATTCTGCATCAACAGGCTCCATAAGATCCAGTAAAAGAAGTGATGTGATATAGTCTGAATTTTATATAGTATGACAACGCATTCATTTCTTATGCATCGATTTGATTTCTGATACTATTGGAGTGAACAAAATAGATCTTTGTACATAAAAGATATTGACACCACTCTCAATCCAAAAACCTTAAGGCAATGGGTTTATGAGTCTTTATTCTTATATAGTGCTCTACTTTATTCTTAAAAGATATTTATGTTTTAACTCAAAACTGGCATATATTTCTTTAAATTTCATATTGCTATAAAATTATAAATATTATTAATTTAACCAACTTAAAAGATATGTTCAACTTATCGTAAATACAAACACACATTACTTATTTCTAACTCAAAAAGTTACTTATATTTCTTCAAAATCCATATTATCTTAAAATTACTAAAAATATTAATTCATAATATAATATATTATAGATATTTAAAAATACGTATTCACAAGTGTGATAATGTTTGTGCTTATGCTAGTATGTATAAAGATTTGGATACCTCCAAAATATTTGTTCAAGATGTGGATGTGGATGATCATAGAAATGTGGTAGATGGATCAAACCCATGGTGTGGCTTTCAAGAAAATATAGTTGAAATAAGAATAAGTAGTATAAAACTGTGGTGTGGATTAAGGAAAGAAATATGAATAACAAACTTTTGAAATGGAATTATAAATGATAAATGCAACGATGATTTACTAAATGAAAAAGTTTCCCAAGATTGTAATAAAAAAAATAGAAGAATTTTAAGACACTTAAAAGCTGCTCACAAATTAAAGTGTATTTATAATAGGCTTCAAATGTTATTTATAGTTGAATGGTTCGACTAAAGAAGAGAAGGAAGTATTCTGAAGTTGGTTACAAGCAATGTTAGTACAAGAAAATAAATCCTAAGTGTGAACACACAAATATTGATGACACATAGTACCAACACAAGTCTAATTAAACTAATGATTACACTTTGTTTCACTAATCCTATGTTTTAATTCTAGTTAATTTATAATCTTAATAATCTCGTTTCGTGTATAATCCCTGAATGAAGGAGATCAATATTTGAGGAGTCACATGGGTGACTCTTGAATTAGGAAAGAGCAATGTGAAGTAGTTATAACTTTCATATCACTTGGAAGTGACATGCAAGTAATTACATAAGCATATGTATAAACTCTTCATATGTCTCTTGAACTCTTTGAAGAACACCCCATACATGTCTTTTAGAATCACAAATATTATTTGATTCTTTTAAAATACTCTATAATCTAAAAGACTTCCAAATTGATATGCTTATTTATTTTTTCTTCCATCTTTTTGAGTATGTGTATTAAGAATCTTTCTTGAAATCATTTTCAATGTTCTTCTATTTTTCCTTTTCCTTTTGCATCTCTATCTTTAATAATCAACCCTATTTGCATCATGTGTATTATGATGAAAATAAGAGGGATGCATGTTTCAACATGTTTAGAAGATGAGTAAGAGGATTATAATATTTACCTTGATCGTTGGAAGTTTTTACCTCATCTCTTATTTGAGTTTCCCATGAGAAATAGTGAGACATATATCTCTTGTAGGAACTCCACTTTTGATTGAATGAATATTTACATTAAGAACAAAACTTTGTAACCCGTTAAAATATATATATATATATATATATATATATATATATATATATATATATATATATAAAGGGGATTTCCTTTTTTGTGTCCACATTTCATAATTTCAACTTTACTCCTTACAATTTAATTATTTATTAAATTTTAAAAAATTAACGGTTACTTTTACAAGTTTTTATAAAACTATTTACTTATCTCTTTCTTCTTTTTTCTCATACTATTCATCAACAGTTATTTTTCTCATATTTTCTTCATACATTTCACTTTAATTTTTATAAATATACTTTTATTTTGTTCATTAACTTAATAACATTACGATATCAACAATTATTAATATAATTCAAAAAATGCGTACACAAAGACGCGATAGCGCCTGTGTTTACGCTAGTATATATATATATATATATATATATATATATATATTCTTATTATCTAACTATAGTAGATGATCTGATTGGATCTTAACTTAGACCAGTTTTTCAATCCAATCCAAGTTGATGAAATAAGATGAGTAGCTAGTTCATTCAAGCATTAACATAAATCAAACCATTAACATTTGAATAATTATAGTAAAGATATGATTGTTTTTTACTTTGAATCTTTCGGTAAAAATAATTAAAGATAATTTAGAGAAAGAATGCAGAATTATACAAAAATGGAGACGTCATAATCTAACATATCGATAAATAGAAGATTTGCCAAATTTTCAGTTATCCTAAGATAAGAACATAATCCTCTCTTTAATAAATTTAAATTAAAATAAGTTATTTACATATGTTTTTGGTCTAAGTATACATAGACCACAAATGTTTAAGTAACCATTGAAAATTTTAAAAGAAAGTCCAAAAATGTTTTGTTGCGAAAATAACTAAAAATTCAAAAAATAGACGGAGACTCTTCGCTCAACGACAATTACTCTTCATGTCTTTTTGTTCTTTAAATTGCAAAAACTCTTCGTCAAATTCTTCTTATATTGAATTAGAAGATGTTATCTGTTATTGAGAAATCTTCTTTATTTAATAGACAGATAATAACTAGTGAAAATAAATGATAATATGTGAAAACACATTACACGTGTCTTCACTTTTTTTATGATAATAGAAAAATAGTAAAATTATTATTATTATTATAACTATAAAATCAAATTTAAATAATTTTCATAATTTTATGTAAATAATTTTTATTTATTATATAGGTAATTTTATAATTAAAACAACCGTTAAGTTTAAAATATGGTAAAATAAAAAAGGTTAAATTTAAGAAAAACAGTTATGTAAGAAATAAAATTAATAAAATAATTAATTTAATTTAAAATATATAATTGAAAAATAATTGTGAATATCACAATTCTTTTATATACATTGGTATATCAATAACAATATATAAAGGAGATTCTTCTTTTTGTGTCTACTTTTAAAAATACTAATTTTATTATTTAAATATAGTAATTTATTAAATTTTTAAAAATTGACGTTATTTTTACAAAATTTTTATAAAATCGGATGTTTCTATTTTTTTTTTCCTTTATTTATCAATGATTATTCTTTTATCTGTTCTGATATATTTTACTTTATTTTTAATAAATATAATTTTAATTTATATATTAATTTAATAACATTATAATATTATTACTTATTAATATAATATCGTATATTTAAAAATTACGTCAGGTTAGTTATCGGTAAAGTAAATGAATTCGCATAGCGGTTGCCGTAATCCGCTAAAGTTTTGGCTTCCCATTGGAAAACACAACGGCATATAGTACAGGCGAGAGAGGTCTGGCCCAAGTTCCCGCGGTTTTACAACAGAAGGACAATGTCAGAGAGCAACCACAAGGAAATCCAAATCCGTGCCCTAACCGGCGAATCAATCACTCTTCCCGTCACTCCCACCACAACCCTCCACCACCTCAAGCTTCTCCTCCGCCGTTCATTCTCCCCCGCCACCACCTCCCCCAACTTCCACCTCTTCTTCAAGGCACCACCACACTATTTCCCTCCTCCCATTTCTCTTTCACCCACCGTCGCACTTACTTTTCTTTTCTACAATCAGTGACATAACGTCTTTTACTAACTAACTAACACCATTGCTTGTTTCAGGGTGAGAAATTGCGATTGCAGACTCATATTGCCTCTTACCCCATCCAACGCCACGAATTTCTCGTCCTCATTCCCTTCACCAAAAAGGAAAAGGAACCTTCTACAACATCCCACTCTCTTCAGCCTGATGTTCCTCACACTACCAATGCTTCAACTTCGACTTCTGTTCTCGCGGATTCTACGTGGTCCTCCATAAAGGAGGATTTATCACTTTTACGTGATGCTACTGAGAGTGATGCGTGTAATTCCGAGTCGGGAAAAGAAAAACCGTTGGAGACATCAACCGAAGGGGGTTTAGGTCGTGAGAAGCAGATGGAGCTTCCCTATCATCTCATACTGAACACATTGCGAGATGGTTGCGAGGGTGGTCCTTTTGGCGAGCACAATTGCGAGGTTTTCGCGAAGGTTTTGGAGTCAGTGAATTGTTTATCGGAACTGCCACTCGGACACTGCAAGTTGCTGAAACGAGCTCGTTCGAAAGGAGGTGGCGGCGGCGGCCTGAGAAACCGTGTCAGTGACGGTGTTATATGTTTGTGTCCACCGTGGTTGAAGATAGTGGTGAAGGCGTTTGCATTTGTGAACATTTTTTCCGCGTTTATTTATTTGCAGCTTAGAGATTTGACCTTGAGTCTGCTGGAGGAGGCGCTTAGTGAGCTTGCTAAGTTTGGGGTTAAACTTGGCATCGGCGACATCAAGAATCTTTCGCTTCTTTGTCCTCATGTAAATTTTGATTGATTTTGTTTCTCCTTTTTAGTTTTGTGGTGGTATTTCGAAGTTCGTTGTTTATTTTTTATTCTTGTTATGGTGAGGTTGTAGGAATAAGGAGTGTTCCTTAAAGTGACTATTCCGTGTTCAATGCATAGTTTTTGTTATGCTTTGTATGCAACAAGGAAATGGTTATTGTGTGTTGCTCTTTCCTGTTCTAAATTTTGGATTGAATCCATTGCAGCTGGTATGTTTCAGGGATGATGTAGATAAGACAAGTTTTGGTGATACCATTGTTGTCCTCAATCATTCAACAGGCAATAAAGATCTAGTTGAAGAAAATCCTAAAAGAGGTATACTGAAGATGTGAACTGTTGTTTTGTTGCTGTTATTTACTGATATTCTTCTATTTTATCAGAATAGCTTTTATGTTTTTCAATTTTGCTTGACATGTCTTCTTTAATAGTGCGCAAGTGGTTGTATATTTCAAAGACTGTCAGTACATTGAAGAGAAGGGACAGTTCTTTCCGTAAAATTTTAGGATGGGCTTTTGAACAGCTGCGGGTATGTCTCTGTTACATTATTCTTCACAAATGATCCACTGTGGACCCAATTATGTTTAGTGAAAGTTGCTTAATAGATAGAAATTTACTCCTGGAACCAAACTTTGATTGTATAAGTATCATAGAATTTGCATCGTATCATAGAATTTGGATTGTATCCTATACATCCACCTGCGTATACTTTGACTGATATTTCACTTAGTAGTGTGGAACTCTTTTTCCCAATCTAAATTCACAAATCACACTCACAAATAGTTGGCTTTTTTAACAGGGCATTGCGTTAGGATTATGTTAGAATGGTTATAATTCATAAAGTGCTAGTTATTAGGTAGGTAAGGCATGCAACTTTCTTAGTTGAAGGAATTGATGCAGTCAAAATGGTATATATAGGCAGTGACTAAAATGCTATGAGTTTGGGAAGAGAAGTAGGTTAGATTCAAGTGGAACCAAAAAACGAGGGGTTCTAGTGAGTATAAACCTTTCAATTTACAACTGTAACATGATGACCAAAGATGATAAATAAAGGTTTCTAGGATTGTATATTCTAGGCTTATACTCTGTTTAGCTCAATATTTCAGAGTCTCTATAGGGTCAGGTCAGGTTGTTTAAACTTAAAATAAACGTTTCCATCTTAAAGATAATCACTTACTTAAGAAGTAGATAGGACTTGCTTATTATAAAAGCATAAAGCTTTTTATTTTTAAAATAAGCAGATTAGACAAACACAAAAACATAAATTTGCTTTCTTTTATTAAAAAAGCATTTTGTTTTTCAAAAATATAAGTACAAAGTAATTCACCCGTAATCTGGAGTCTAAGCCTTATTGAAAAGTCACATATGCTAGTTGTGTGATGACTTAGTATGAATAGCACTTTAAAGTCAAAATAAAACAGACAAACAGAAATTGTAAATGAACATTTTTAAGTTACTCCTGCATAAGGCACAATGCGTCAGTAGTATTGAAGAGCTGAAAAATGTGCATTCTTATTTGCAGTATGAATTTGGGGATGAGATGACTATGGGGATTTCCTTGGAAGAGTTGCTTGCAGCAGTCAAGGACAATGATTTTGTCAAAAAAGAAGACGAATCCAAACGTGTAAAGAGAAGCAAAACTACCTCAAAATCTAACTCAAACCATATTGGGTGTCATGTACGCATTAATCCATGTTACATATTTATTTTTAACTTCTAGTCTTCTGCGTATATCCAAAATTTACCTGATGCAAGGTGATAACGATAGTAGAAATAGAGGAAAATAAAACGCATGTTTTCATTTGGTGTGTGTCTGAAGCTGAAATTTTCAATAGAATTTTGGTTTGATTTTTTTAAAGAGATGGTTACTAGCAATTATTGTATCTTCAAATATATTGATGAAAAATATTTTTATATATAGCTGAAAATTCTACTATTAGGGTAGATCATATAGCGGTGCTTTACATCACTTGTTCTCGGTTTGGCAGGACACAAAGTCATTACTGGCTGTGGAGATGATTGATCATCTTAAGAAAGGAATTGGATCAGAAGGGCAGGTCTTTTCTATTTTGTTGCAATAGTTTTTTGGGCTTTTGGAACTATAACATGAAATCTTCAAACCATGATTTGCATACTGACAACTGCAATGTGTCAAATACTCAACAACAATAATATTTATAGATAAATTTAATGTTCGTTTTTTGCTCATAAATATGTACGATGTTGTTTGGCAATTGGAAAGATTTTAGTTTCCCAGGAATTTGAAGTTGGGAAACCGGATAGAAAGGTTTCCCGGGAACGGATTTTAACCAAGTTTCCCACAAAGACATTCCTATAGGAGAGGTGGGAAACTAACTTTCCTGAATTAAAATAATTTTTTTTTACTGAAAAACATACCATGTTACTATTATTGAATCATTTAAAGTGATGAAAAAAATTAAAGATTTTGATAAAAATAACACATTACATTTTGATTTCAAAAAGCTTTCTGTAAATATTCCTAGGAAATACAATTCACCTACCAAACAATATTTAGTAATTCCAGGGAATCTTAATTCTCGGGATTCATGAAAAGAAAAATTCCTTCTACCCAACAGTTCATACTAGTACTGAATGCTGCATTATGAATGTTTGATTGATGCAGATTGTGCATATTGAAGACATATGTGCCAGGAAAGCAATTTACAGTGGGATCCCTATTGATCTATCAGAGAAAATGAGATCTGCACTGAAGTGTATTGGAGTTTCCAAATTTTACAGTCACCAGGTACAAAATGAATATGTGGAACTGCATTTTCCATACTAGTAGTTTCTCACTCAGAATCAAAATTTTCTGCTGTGTGGTTTACATAGGCAGAGTCTATACAAGCTTCCCTTCATGGTGAAAATGTTGTTGTGGCTACAATGACATCTAGTGGCAAATCCCTTTGCTATAATCTACCAGTTCTAGAAGTTTTGTCTACGAATTCATCTTCATGTGCTTTGTACATATTTCCCACGAAGGTTGTTGCAGTCTATCATTTATTTCTGAATTCTAAAGTCTAAATGCCTCCACATAATCATAATATCTCTTTTTCTGTTTTGTGGGGATTGTTGTTTAGATAGCTAAAATATTTCATTATGCAGGCATTAGCTCAAGATCAACTAAGAGCTTTGTTACACATGACAAAAGGATTTGATAATGACTTTAATATCGGTATATACGATGGTGATACCTCTATGAGTGAGAGGATGCTGCTCCGTGATAATTCTAGATTGGTAATTTATTAACTAATTTTTTCTCTTGACCAAGCAGATTCCAGTAAAATGTCCTCATTTTATAGTTATACCGATGCAGTTGATCACAAATCCAGATATGTTACACATATCAATCTTGCCCCATCATCAACAGTTTAGTCGGATTTTATCAAACCTAAGGTATATGGAATATATGATCAACCATATTGATTTGGTATTTATATGGAATATTTCCTAATGGTGTGTTGAGGTTTATTCTATCTTAATCAAATAGGTTTGTGGTAATTGATGAGACTCATACTTACAAGGGAACGTTTGGAAGTCACACTGCCCTTATTTTGAGGAGGCTAAAACGACTCTGTTCACATGGTTTAGAGCTTTGCAAACCATTTCCATATAAACTTGTGTATTTAAATTTTAAATGGAAATGTGAATCAACAATTTGCTTCTACTTGCAGTATATGGATCTGTTCCTTCTTTCGTATTTTCTACTGCAACTTCTGCAAATCCTCGGGAGCATTCTATGGTAAATAATTCTTGGAAGTAGTTACATTTTTATACACTTGGTTTTACATTTTTCTTTAGCATGTTGTCTCAGACGGACCTGACTTTTTTAGAATTCTATGGTTATTTGGTATTCTTCTTGGAATTGCTTTACTACCATACTTTGATTAAGCCATGAATTGTCTGCGCCCTAGGAACTTGCAAATTTATCTACACTGGAGCTATTTCAGAATGATGGAAGTCCATCTACAAGGAAACTTTTTGTCCTTTGGAATCCTGCTCTGCGTCCAAAACCTGTAAGTTGAAATTTTAATGTATTTATGAAGTTTAATAGTTCGTATATTGTTAACTAAAGACATATTTATGAGATAAATTATGTTGCTACATGACTACAGTTCATTAAAAAAGCTCAGTTTGCCATGGGAACTGATGAGTTGGATGATGAAAGTGCTAATTTTGTTCGTTCAAGGTGATAATCCTAATATGTATGGAAAAAACTATGCAACCATTGCTTTTGATGTATGCAAGCAACCTTATGCTCTGTATAAAATGATGAGTCTTGAATAGTTAATATTTTTATGATTTGTATAAATATCAGGATTTGCAGAATTCTAAAGTATCTTTAATTTGAATGCTTTTTGTGTGTCCTCTTGTTCTTTTTTGCAGTCCAATTGTGGATGCTTCACGACTTTTTGCAGAAATGGTTCAGCATGGTCTTCGCTGTATTGCATTTTGTAAATCACGGAAACTTTGTGAGCTTGTTTTATCCTACACGTATGTCAAATCAATTTCATGTTCTTGTGTAGTTTAGTATAATCAATATTGTGATTTGATAATTTACTTTTCTTACATTATGATTTTGTTATTTGATATCTGTTTTCATATTAAAGTTAATGGTTATTCTGTGGGTTTTAAAGGCAGATGCTCATGCAATTTGAATTTCTGTAAATGGCAGCCGTGAGATTCTTCATGAGACGGCCCCGCATCTGGTTGATTCCATATGTGCATATCGTGGCGGCTACATTGCAGAGGTCTCCTTTTTTTCTGATTTGAAATCAGATCAAAATGTATATTTGGTGAAGATTAAAATGATGATATTTACCTGTTGGAAAATATAATATAAAGGACAAAAGTTAGATAGAAACTGTAACTGAAATTTTGGTTATTTGATAGAGCCTATCGCTTGAGTTATTGAGTCTAACTGGGTCTGACTATTTGGACTTGGTTCTTGTTGAAAGGATTTCTACCCTTTTAGACTATCAGCTTATTATTATCTTTCTTTCATGGTTACCGTTTATTTTATATTTTAAATTTGAAACTTAGTATTGTTGATCAGATTCTATGTTTGCCCTTAATTCTATTTATTTATATATATGTCTATATATAGAGAGAAGTGGCACTAATGAAGTTTTGTAGAAAAGTAATGAACCTCTCCACATGCATCTGATTCTTTTTTGGTCCATTTCTCATTTTAATTTATTTGCAGGCTAACTCTTGTTTTTCTTAATTAATGTGCTGATCATTTTTTGGACATCATATGGTTCTCCTAAACTCAATACTGGTTGCTTCACTTTTACAGCAAAGAAGAAAAATAGAGAGTTCATTTTTTGGTGGTACAATATGTGGTGTTGCTGCAACTAATGCTCTTGAGTTGGGCATTGATGTTGGAGAAATTGATGCCACTCTGCATCTAGGATTTCCTGGTAGTATTGCAAGGTATTTGCCCAGTTGTTTTAACATCGATGACTTATTAAACATTTTTAATAGCTTTATATGTGTGGATTTATGTACTTTATTCAATTATACTTTTAGCTTATGGCAACAAGCTGGTAGAGGTGGGAGGAGAGATAAACCATCCCTTGCTGTCTATATTGCATTTGGGGGGCCTCTTGATCAATACTTCATGAGACATCCCAATAAACTTTTTGAAAGACCAATTGAATGCTGTCATGTTGATTCTCAAAACAAAAAGGTTCTTAGCTTTGGCCTTTTTTTTTCTGGATTTACTATTTTGAGTTTGAACAAATGGAAGCGTTTATGCTAATTATGGCAGACTTTGTTCAGATTCTTGAGCAACATTTGGTCTGTGCTGCTCATGAACACCCTCTAAGTGTGAACTACGATGAACAATATTTTGGTCCTTTCTTGGAAAGTGTTATAATTTCTCTAAAAGCTAGAGGATACATGAGTTCTATTCTATCATCGGATTCTTCTAGAATATGGAACTACATTGGTCCTGAGGTATTTGTGATTTATTTTTTGAAAAAATTAGGCTTCATGTCTGTCTTTTCTAGTTGATTTAATAATTTTTTAGCTCTATAAAATATTTGCAGATTGTAAGATTACTATTTTTTCTTGTTTGTTTGTGGTTCCTTCTATGTTCCAGAAATTACCCTCACATGCAGTCAATATCCGAGCAATAGAAACTGTAAGGTACAGTGTCATAGATCAGAAAAAAAATGAAGTCCTTGAAGAGATAGAGGAAAGCAAGGCATTCTTTCAGGTTGACTTCTACTTCCTAGATGAAAAGAGTAATTTGGCTTCTTTTTCTTATCCATGTCTCATCAAGTGTATATAACTTGATTCAGGTATATGAAGGTGCTGTGTATATGTGCCAGGGGAAAACCTATTTGGTTGAAAAATTAGATCTGTCTAATAAAACTGCTTTCTGCAAAGAGGCTGATCTAAAGTATTATACAAAGACTCGTGATTACACTGATATTCATGTCATTGGGGGTAATGTTGTATGTATTCTCCTGCTTGCTTGAGATCCTTTGGATTATCTTCATGAGTTTTATGTGTATGACTATTGTTAATATTTGCACATTATTGATTCTTGTTCTTTAGACTTGTGCTAGATCATGTTCACTAATTCTTTAGAAAACCGTGATTTATTGTTAACTTCTTGCTCAGGCCTGACTGCATCAAGTAAGAATTATATGTATCTAATTTCAGCAAAGTAAAAACCTACAAGCTGAATGTACTGCTAAATCATGTAGAATAATATATACTTTACATAATTCCAGAAATTAGGAACAGGGATATTTAGGTCTTTTATCCGATCATGTAGAAAGGTCATTTGTCTTGCAGGCTTATCCGCTCAAAGTAGAAACTAACAAGTTTCCAAAATCAAATGCTCGGGCTGATATATGCAAAGTAACAACTACTTGGTTTGGATTTTATCGTATTTGGAGAGGAAGCAATCAAATCTTTGATGCTGTTGACCTCGCACTTCCTCATTACTCATACGAGTCACAGGTAATTTGAGCACTTTTTGGTTTTTTTTTTTTTTTTTAATGACTTTAATTATTCTCATGTGGCATGTGTTTTTGTTTTGACATCAATATGTTCTATGCCTCTAAGTAGGCAGTTTGGGTTCCTGTGCCTCCGTCTATAAAAGAAGCAGTAGTCAAGCAAAATTATGATTTCCGTGGAGGTCTGCATGCTGCTTCACATGCAATTTTACACGTAGTGCCTTTGTAAGTTTCTTGTGTTAATCTTTAAGCTTTGGCATCAGCATGATATACAGAAGTCCTATTCCTTCCATCCAAGTTCTATGTACCGTTAATCATGAACTTTGTTGCATGTGGCTGCATATGCTGAGCTCTATTTTATTTGTTTTTGCTTTAGATATCGTACATTTAGATTTTTATCATTTTCCTTCTAACACATTCACATGAATTACCATTGACACTATCATTGATAGAGTCAGTCACACCAATTCTGCTGGGTTTTTTGTCCTCAATTGCACTCAGTTCATCAATTTTTCATGTAGTGATCTCCCTTTATCTTTAACCAGTATGTAAAGCTACTATGGGGATTTTTCATATTTACAATGCTAAACAAGGTGTCTGACAAATATGGGAAGTTAGTGTAATTTTTGAAAGAAATAAAGACATATCTAAAGATGTTCTTTGTTGTTATTACTAATATTTTTCAGCAGATATAAAGTTTTGTTAAAGTTCTCAAGAAAAGCTCCCAATCTTTTAAGATCTGTATCGAAATATATAAAACTATTGGTAAAGGAGAACTTATCATTTTAGTGCCACTTTTCATCTTAGCAAGTTGTTTGTTGCTCATTAATTCCCTCTTGAGTTTGCTCATAAAAGATAATCATTATATAATTGATTGTCAGTTTCTATTCAGATGCTTCTCTTTTTGAGTTTATGCATGTTTTTGAAGTTAGGAATGATGTGACTATGAATTTCTCTTAACTGAGATGTTGGAGTTTACTTTTTATGCACTCTGGACCCTGTATTATTGAAACTTAACATGAAAAGTGAAAATTTGCTAGTCTGGCATACATAGACATTAAAACCTTATTCTCTTTCTACTGCATTATACTGTTACTCTTTTTCATCTTGTGTAATTCCTATTAATTTATGTGTAATATTATTACATGCATTTGCTTGCAGACACATCACTTGCAACTTGTCTGACTTGGCTCCTGAGTGTCCAAACCCTCATGATGCCCGATTTTACCCCGAAAGAATTCTAATATATGATCAACATCCCGGAGGATGTGGAATTTCAGTGCGGGTGAATAACTTGACCAGTCTAACCATTTAGATGATATTTAGCTTGCGTTATATTTTCATCAGTACTTATCTGATGCCTTATATTTTAAACAATACTTATCTGTTCTGGTTTTGGTTATTAAATTATCTTGTCTTAATATATTTGTCGTACTAGTTTCTGGTTTAACAATTTTCCCAAGTACCAATCAATGAACAGACTTTCACCTCATGATATTTTTGGAATTTTTTATAGGTCCAACCCTATTTTTCAAAGTTCCTGGAAGCCGCACTAGAGCTTCTCACATGTTGCTGCTGCTCAGCGGAAGTGGGTTGCCCTAATTGTGTTCAGGTCTGAATCGTTTTTTTTATCAATGATTAGTTCCACATTTTCTTTTTCAATTTGCTCCGGTTAGCTATTTTTGGGTCGGAAGAAAATTATTTGACCGTTGATTGATATTTCTTTTTAAATTGCATCCTAATTTGGCATCTAGTGTTCCTGAAATTTTTTGCATATTGTAGAGCTTTGTTTGCCATGAATATAACGAGGTTTTGCACAAGGATGCAGCCATCATGATCATAAAGGTTACTTGATTGAACTTCATATCATGATTTTAGTGGATAATTTCATTCCAATTTCCACCTTGATGATTGGAAAAAGTTGTCCTTTCAGGGTATTCTGGATGCGGGAAACTAGTAATTCAAAACACGTGCTTGGCTAATTTGAAGGTATGTTAGGGAAAAACCACCAATGAAGTTTTACTCTTCAATTTTAGTAAATTAATATTACAAAGCACTATAAATTAAAGGCGACACATGCCTTTATTTGCTTTAAGCTAGTTTTACTTTAGAACTTGTTCTTATTGTCTGGTTGGTTAGGAAAGTTGAATGTACCTATGCTAAAATAAATTGCATTGAATGTGAAATGTTAAGAAATAAATAAATTGCCTATTCCAAATGTGGTGTTAAGAAAGATGTTAGCTCCTAAAAAAATTAAACAATTATAAAATTTAATTTTTAGGTATGATTGAAATTTGCTGTTACTGGGATTCATTATAACGTATTGTATTGAACTATAAAATAATATGACAATGCTTTGTTGTGTTATTCGAATGAATATATATATATATATATATATATATATATATATATATATATATATATATATATATAATTAGAGATGTTTGTGGTGTTATTCGAATTAAATATAAAAAATGTTAACTAAATTAAACCAATTTTCGCGATTTTATTTGGATTGGTGTTTGCAAATTTTTAACTTTTAATTTCTTATTCTAAATTTGTTTCTTTTATTAAACATCTATTCTTTCTTTCCGTCATTAAATAATGTAAAAGTAAAACAAAATGTGAATTTGAAAAAAACAATTCGTATCAAGTTACCAAATAGTTCATAAAAACGCATTTGATCAATACTCAGATATAGCAACCTATAGTAAATGAAACATAACATGTTAAACTTTTATTCCTACATTTCTTTGCATTTATTTGGAGAAAGAAGCATATCTTCTCAAGAAATTATCATACCATATAAAAAGAATAATTTTTTAGTGAAATAAATAATCAAACTAACAGTGACGATATTGTACCACTTTCTAAAAACATTATAAAATATAATAACCAATATAATTAAAAAAACAATTAAATAATAAAAGTATTATAATTGAGAATATAATTAAAAAAACAATTAAGTAAAATATAAGAGTTAAAGACAAGGAAAATTTTATACTTCAAATTTTAATACATGTTCTTCTATAATTGAGATTAAGTCTAATTATCGATTAATACGATCAAGTTTTACTAACCATATTAACGCAAGAGGATACAAATCAATTATTCTTTGAACTTCTACTACTCAGACAAAAATTGAGTATTCTTTGGAACAATGACAATGAGTAATGAGTATATTTTCAAACATCAACCACTCCTTACTAAAACACTTTATTATAATAGAAATAATTAGAAGATCGTAAGGTTTGTAACTAAAAGAGACTTAATATCCTAAGACAAATATAAATTCCAAGTTCACTCTTTTATAGTTTTTGAGGGTTACACCCTCAATTGTTCTATGACATAGGTCCAGCTAAATAATTGAGTATTTTTTGAAATAACAAACACTTCTAGCTAAGATCTTTAGTATTCTTTAGAATAAGAGTTACTCTTGACTAAGACACTAACTATTTTTGGGATATCAATCACTCTAGTTAAAACACTTCATCACAGGAGAAGTGATTAAAAGACCACAATATTTGTAATTAAAAGAGAATTTTCATCTTAAGACAAATATAAAGTTTAAGTTCAACCTTTCATGTTTGTTGCAAGTGAAATTAATTACCTCCACTGAAGATCACGTGAGTCAAATTAAAATTCAATAATAGTGCTTAGATTTTCACACTCTAAGTAGAAAAAAATTGTTTGAATTATCACCAATAACTTTTAGTTTAGAGATAAATATTTGGTCCAATAATTTGCTAATAAAATAATAGATTTATCAAATATATAATATAATAAAAAATATACAATAAATAAAATCAAATACAGATGTATATCTATCTTAAAACATATTTTACTAGATCTGAAACAAACACAATTGTTATTTTTTTATTATTAATAGTTATGTCTGCACCAGTTTATAACCCCAATACCAGGCCACATGTCTACACATGTAGATCTGTTGGAAACAATATTTAGTTTTATCTTTATTTGTTTATTTCTTATACTCTCGTGTAAATCGTTTGATTAGCACCACATTAGTTTAAAAAATCATTTAAATTAAAAGCTGAAGTTTTTTGGATTATTTGTGCTAATATATTTTTTATTTTAAAGATAAAAAAGTAAATTACACTAACATCAATTTTTCATGGATTACAGTCATACTCCAGTTTTTTTTCTTTTTATTTTATTTTAATTTTTATTTTACGCAGACCTTTTATTTATTTTAAAATATTAAATTTAAATAACACAAGACTTACTGATACCTCATTGTAATGATTTAAAAAAACTGAATAAACTTTTTGATAGAGTTGTAAGAGAGAAAAATAATCAACTTTCTTATAGTAAAAGAGTTTATATCATACTTCAAAATATTAACAAAGTCATATGAGAAACGTTTTCTGTAAATTATCCTATGTATGTTAATTTTAATAAGTCTTTCGGTATTTGGATTTTTTTATTGAATTTTTGTATCTTATACCGGATCTCCAAAATACAATAATATATATATATATATATATATATATTGATTTTAATATTTTAAAATATATTACAATCCTTTTTAATATCTCAAAATTAATGTATTAGAAAGAGATACAAGAGACATTCTAAAAATTCATACTAAAAAGTTTATCCAAACAAAAACTAAATATAATTCGTACAAATTTCAAGGGCTTAGTTATATTTTTTTATTACACATTTTGATGTGAATTATTTTGCTTAAATTTTTGTCTCTAAAATTAATAGATGAATAAATATAATTTTTTTACCAGTTAGATATTTTTTACCTGTTAAAGATGTTTTAGATTTGTCTCATTCAACAACACTAATAAATCTAAAAGAGTTAATTTTATTGAATTAAAAAAATTATATCTATTAAATTTTAAAATTTAAAATTAAAATATATCAAAATTTAAGGTTATTTCACGTTCAAATTTAAAAACTTAAAATTCAACCATTGAAATTATAATTGTTTAGGACATATATCAGTAAAACTCTTTATTGATTATATATGTGTATGTATTAATACAGATTTTATATATCTATATTTAAAATGTAATTTTTAAAATAAATATTAAACAATTTTTTAAATGAATCATCTTACTCAAGCTTAATAGAACTACTATGAAAAACAAAAAATACTGTAGCAGGTATAAAAAAAAGGCTACCAAGAAGTGGCGTGTTTATTATGCATGTGGCAAGTGATTTTAATATTACACCACAATTTTTTTATAATATCATTATGAATAAGTGAATCTATCCGTTTCCTGCAAGTAATGGTGCTTTGGAGCTGAAGGAAAAGAGTGACTGCGTAGCTACTATTTGCAGAGTGAGTCGAGATGGGTTGGGCTATAGCTATACACGGCGGCGCCGGCGACATCCCACTTTCGCTACCGCCGGAGCAACGCCAGCCTCGAGAAGAAGCCCTCCACCACTGCCTGCAAATCGGGGTTCAGGCTCTTCAAGCCAAGATGCATCCATTGGATGTAGTAGAGCTTGTGGTAAGATCAAAACTCTATCTTTTTTTCATTTCCTTTTCAGATAAATAACATGTTCTTTGTTTTTTCATGTCACTTTCTTATCATTCTTGTAATGTCTTGTTCGTCAAATTGGCAGAAAAATGATATGTGCTCGTTTTCTATAAAGTGAACCAAACTTAAAAATATTCAAATAATAAAATGAAATTGAAAATGTTTTATCATGATATAAAAATAACACAGTTAGTGAACTATTAGTAATTAATTTAATAATGGATGTCCCATGTTATTTTAGGATTTTTTAAATACATTTATTTAGTTAGACTTTTAGACAAGAAAAGTTGAAAGAGTTTGGGTTAAGTATTTTTTAGTATCTGGATTTTTACGTAATATTAGAATTTTTTTTTTCTGTCCAAAACTTTGATACATTGTAGTTTCAAATCTTAAAAGTGTATGAATATTGTCATTTTAATTCAATTACATTAAATTTTTAGATGTGTTCAACGCGTTTTATACCGTTTAACATAAAATTCGCTTTAATATCTATTAGAAAACGCATTGTACAAGTAAAATAAATTTAACATTTTTTTAGTCGTCAAATAAATTTTACGTAATTGAGTTGAAATGACTATATTTATTAATTTTTAAAGTTTAGAGATCAAAATATATCAAAGTTTCAAACATAGACGAATTCTAGTGTCGCATCAAAGTTCAGTGACTAAAAGCATACTTAACCAAAACATTATTTTAATTCTAATTTAAGAACTAGCTAACAAAGCAATAATTTTATTGAAAATGATTTTTTGACACCACTTGCATCAATTGACAATCTACTTTTAGGGATATTTGTAAAGAAAATTGAAGGGTAAAATAATGGGTGTAAAGTGTCTCTGGCGTGAAAATAATACTACACTTATTTTATTTTTGTTTCTTATGGATTATGATTCCTAATATTGCACTCCTTCGATTTTCACTCTCAAGTATGTTGCTGTGTACTTTTGTAGGTTCGTGAATTAGAAAATATTCCACAGTTTAATGCGGGTAAGGGATCGGTGCTGACCAACAAAGGTACAATTGAAATGGAAGCTTCAATTATGGATGGAAGGACCAAAAAATGTGGGGCTGTTTCTGGCCTCAAAACAGTTGTCAATGCCATTTCTTTAGCTAGATTGGTTATGGAGAAGACTCCTCACATATATCTGGGCTTTGATGGAGCAGAGGAATTTGCCAAAGAACAAGTCAGTTTTCTTTATGCTTTCAATCTATAAACTCTTTCCTTTGGTTCAACTTTTTTCAAACTTTAACATTGTCTTAAACTATGTTTCTATCAAGAGAAGAAAAAAAATTATAGATAGTAAGTTCTGTGTGAATGTTAATTACTATGATGAGTTCAATCATTGAAAACTTTTAGAGCCAGAGTGCGTGTGGTTTTAGTTATTGGATCTTACGATTCTTACAAATAATAAATCAACCATCTCAACATTCTTATTTTCAGGGTGTTGAGACTGTAGATCCAACCCATTTTATTACTGCAGAAAATGTTGAGAGACTACACCATGCACAAAAAGCCAACATAGTCCAGGTATGTTTGTATGCTTGAGAAGTAGGCTTAGGATTTATGACTAAATATGTTTTTAATTCTTAAATTTAGATGTAAAATTAAGATTAGTTTCTATTTGAAACTTTGATTTATAAATATGTTTTCGATCTCTTAATTTTAAGTGAATTTTGGAATTAGTACATTTCAAAATTTTGGACCAATTTAGTTCTTTATATTTCGAAATACGTGGATTTAATCATTTTAATCAAATTTAGTTAAATTTATTTGGCATTTGAAGTGTGTTTTATAATAGTATTTGACTTAACATTTAAAGCAAAAATGTGTCAAACATTAGAAACAACTCAAATAAATGCGTATCAAACATTAAATAAACCTAACAAAATTTGATTAAAAGAACTAAATTCCCGTATTTGGGAAGACTAAATTGATTCAAAGTTTTAAAATAAATTAATTTCAAAATTCACTGAAAGTCAAGGAATAAAAGACATATTTAATCCTATTTTGGTCTTCAAATGTTAAAAATAAAAAATATAATTCTCTTAACTCAATTACATTAAATTTTCTTCGATATGTCAAACGCGTTTTATAAGATTAGTACAATTAAAATAGAAAAATCATATCCAATTTTTAAAATTTAAAAACAGAAATGCATCAAAGTTTCAGACATAAACGAATTTCGATCTCATGTTAACCGGATTAAAAATATAATTAACCTTTTGTTTCATTTTCCACCTTGTGATATGAATATCTGTTGTGCTTCACAATGTATAGATCGATTACAGTACACACCCACTCCAAAATGGTACCGGAAAAGAAACACCAAATGTGGTTAATGGGGATAGTCAACTAGGAACAGTGGGGTGTGTAGCTGTTGATAGTGATGGGAAGCTAGCCTCTGCTACATCCACGGGTGGACTAGTGAACAAAATGGTTGGTCGAATTGGTGACTCACCCATCATAGGTGGTGGCACATATGCGAACGAGCTTTGTGCAGTGTCTGCAACAGGCAAAGGTGAAGCAATACTTCGTAGCACTGTTGCAAGAGATGTTGCTGCATTGATGGAATTCAAAGGGGTTTCTCTGAAAGAAGCTGCTAACTGTGTTGTGCATGAACGCACACCAAAAGCTACTGTGGGCTTGGTTGCTGTGTCTGCTGCAGGAGAAGTTGCCATGCCTTACAACACCACAGGCATGTTCCGAGCATGTGCAACAGAAGATGGATATTCAGAGGTTGCAATTTGGTCTCATTCCTAGATTTTTTTGTCTTTAATTCTATAAAAAATTATATTTTATCTCTCATTCTTTACTTTCTGATATGATTTAGTGTGAATCATTGATTTTTTTAAAAATAAAAAAAAATACATTAATCGATGATTCACAATAAGTTATATAAAGAAATAAAGAATCAAAGTCAAAAAATCGGAATCATAGTATCATAATCCTAACTCTTTTCTATGATTCATTTGTTCGATATTTCAATCTTTCTGTTTAATGGCAAACAGATAACATTGATAATGTGTACTCTATTTTGAATGCTATCATCGTTCTCTCATTCATTGTGTGGTTCGAATGGAAATTGTTCGAGTAACGTTGTTTACTTAGAATTGAAGTTTTATTTAAAAAATTTAGTACCGATGTCTAACTTAAACTATACTATTAGTTTTTTCAGGAAGTCAAACAACTAACAGTTTTAATATAATGGAAATGGAAAACTTCTCATATGCAAACTTTAATAATTTGTTCGGGTGAAAAAATGGTAGATGGTTTTGTAAATAATTTAACATTTTATGATGTAATATTTCTTTTACATAATATCTTTTTAGAGAGACTGAATTTGTGAAAATTTATTAAAGTACTTTGATTGTTGTTGATGTTATTTTTGGTTTAAACCAAATTGTTGTTGCTGATCATTTAACATGTACTTAGTACACATGATACTATATACTAAATAAAATTTTTGGTTTAAACCAAGTTTAGACGAGTTCACATAAACCATAAGCTTGAAACACATGAACAAACTATATACTAAATGGCCAAAGTCCACACCAAATGTCTTTTAGACAATTATGCATAAAAGGATAGTACATGTCAAAGATTTTCTACATACAATCACATGCAAGCACAAATACCAGTAATTTACCTCTCTATTAAGCAACTAGTTTTCTGGAAAAACACAAAAAAATAAAAATAAAAAATCTAACACAATTAACCAAATGGTCAATACACAAACATTACAAGAAAAATCATTATATAATATTTTTTTCAAAATTTATAGATAATAAAAAAACATATGTAGGTAAAACACGAGTTTTAGACAAAAAAAAAATTTATATAAATAACATTCTTATAGGTAATAATTACCTATTGATTTAAAAATTCATAAGTAATAATTACATTTTTAGGAGGTTCCATATTTTTTAAAAATGCCATTCTTTCTTGCATTTGTAGCTTATTATTTAGGTTTTCTTTTACTTTGTCTCCCAACTTTGCCGGGATTGAGGTCGTTTGCCTCCATTTTTTTTTTTTCATATTTAGTGATTCTTTTGAGATGAAGGAAATCTTGTAGTCCACTTTAAAGTCATTTACGTTAAAAAAAATTCATTTTTCGCTTCTTCCACATTTAACATCTTGGTGGATGTGTATCTAATGATAAGTCTTTAAGTAAGGATCACAAAAATGATATGCATGTGAGTATCTATAGATAAAATTTGTGACGAATAATTAGTATTATCTACCGATAACAAGTATTTTAATACTTGTTTATAAATGGATTGAATGCGAGTATCATACTATTTGTACCCGCATGTATATGTTATCTGCAAAAAATTAAAATTAAAATTAATTTATATTTTCAAGTTAAATTTAATTTATATTTTATTAGATTAAATTTAATTAAAATTAAATTTTAATTCATATTTTATTTCATGTTTTTATTTTGTATTTTAATTAAATTTTATTTTAAAAATTTATAAATTATCTTTTTTTTTTAATATTTACGGTTATCTATGGTTACTCGCGAGCTTTTTAAAATTCATGGATATTTTTTAAATGGGTATCCGCATGGATAACGGGACAAGTAGTGAGTGAATTTTTTTGTTGTGGGTCAAGTTGCGAATATGCATTATCCACACCCGATCCGACCTGTTGACATCCCTAGTCTTGAGTGTTATAGATGTTTTCTTCTTGATCACTCCATTTTATTCCAACTCTAACTTATGCACCTTTAACATTATGATTTGAACATGTTGTGCAAACTCTTAGAAGTTCTGAGAATTAAAAGGTGTGATATGTAAAGCTTAGGCAAACTTTGTAATATTTTGTCAATATGAATTATTATTGTAATGCTTGCATAGAGAGCTAAGCTTGTTTAGTATGATATAAAATCTATTAAACATATTTTGTATCTTTTTATTTGGTTTCATATTAAACAACTCATATTGAAGGGTGAGAAAGACTTAGCTTATTTCTTTTTACCTCTTAGGAACCCTTATATATGTTATTACTATAGTGTCCCACATCTACTTTGTTCTTATGAAAGTGTGCACCTTTGATTACTTCTCTTCTGATATTGAACACATTAATGAGTCATGTTAACTTCCAAACCTCACAAAAGCACTCTTAAAAGGTCTCTCATTCCTTTAACCACCTATGACTAGAGTCAAGTCTATGGAAACAAATGCTTCACAAGACCTCTCTCTAAACATGATGCATGTTTATACCATTAGTTCGACATGTATGTTAGCTTTGTTCACTTTCGACACCTTCAACCCTAATATAGTATAGGTTCTTCCAATTTGACATACATAAGATTGTTTAGAAGTGTGTATCTTGATATTGTAAAACATCATGCTCCTACGAATTTCAAAAGTATTCGGTTCTACTTTGTATTATATGACCCTGCTTGCATATAGGAGTGGCAATGCAGGTCGGGCTAGCCTGCACCACATTTTCAATGCGGATTGAAAAGTCTAGTCTGCATTTTTTTTTTAATTTATCATAAAGCTTTCAGTGTTCAACAAATTGGAAAACTTTAACAAGTTTACACAATTAAACAAATACTTTGAGGAATTAAATGATAAATTGATGATTTAATATTTTCATTATATTCATATTTATACTTTAACATGACGATGTATTTTTTAAATTTTAGCACATTCAAAAATACATATTTATACTTGTCTTTTTCAGGTTATACAAGAATCTGGAATGTTGATATAAAAGTTCAAGAAGAAAGTAACTGATATACTTGTCTTCTCCTCCTTATATACATCTACAACTATATCTAACTTAATTGAATATGTTCTGTTTTATTGGATCTAAAATTTTCATTATCATTAATTTTATTAATATATATTATTTGAAATAATAATATGATATATTTTATTAAATGAAAATATGAATAACTTTAATATATTTTTACAATAAAAATAAATTATTATTTAACTTTGTAAAATGTAACTTGTTATTAAATTTTAATTATACTTTTATAAATTTAAATTTATATAATAAATATACTTTTTAAATCCTATTCAATTATTTGTAATTATTATACTAATAAGAAAAAAATGATTATTTTTTTTACAAACATTTCATTCCTTGTCAACAAAATTTATTTACTATATTTTAAAAAATACAGTGCACGATACAAATACTGTTGGATACTCATTTTAGTTTCTTCCTAAGTATGCAAAGTTGCAAAGTTCCTACAGGACTGTCAAAACCAAATTTACAAACATTTTACTAATAAAAAAATAACTTGAAGAAGAATGGTAAAACATTGTTTCCATTCATTACATCACTACTTGAAAGAGCTTAAAATTATTACAAATAGTTACTAAAGAACCAATAAATCTACAACTTTGAGAATGAGAAAAGATAGCCCAAAGGCTAAGAATGAACTCCTCATCTCTTCACCTATCGCATTCGCATTTTAAACTTTAGTGTATAAAGTAATCATTTTCTATTTCAATACACCGATTGAAATATAAATGGGAAAAATGAAAAACAAAACAAAATTTCTAGCAAAGTCAAAACTTTCTACTTCTGACTCTACAATAAGGGCCAATGCAATCACAGATCAATAGATCAAAATGATCTGAGAATGCATAATCCATTAACAATTGAGAAGTAGTGCATTTTAACTGGTGGCACAATCTTGTAGATGAGGGTGACTTTCATTTATGTACCTGTGCCATAATGGCTTATACCTGCCTATAGCTAACTTCAGCCATGGTTTCATGTTCCCATTGAAGTGAATAACTGCTGCACTTTCAATCAGGCGGTTGTCAATATTTAGGTCATAACCCAATCCTAATACATGCCATCTTCTGTCAAGTGGTTCTGTCAAGCCATAAAAACTTAGAAGAGCAGGGGGAAGTGTACCAAGCTTCCAGAGTGTCCCATCAGCATTCTGCTCTTGCCAATAATGATACTTCGCGGTGACATTTGCTTTCCTCCATGCACCCAGGTCAAAAATATTCAGACCAAAGGCCCATCCACATGCCTGTGGATCAAACTTTGAGCTTATAATTGAATTTGAAAAGTTGAGATACTTGTAGTACCTATGGAATGCTTCTAGACAAGTTTCAACGGCACCATTCACATTTCCATGCAAATCCAGTGAAAAAAGTGGGCTTAGGTCCTTCTGAACAACAACATCATCATCAAGGAAAACAATCTTCTCAAGTAATGGATAAATCTCAGGGATATAAAACCGAAGATGATTTAGCAAAGACACAAACTTGGGATTCTGCAATTTTGGCTCAACATTTACACCTTGATAAGGTCCAAAATAAAAGGTTCGTGATTCTGGACTGTGTAGCTGTTTGATGATTGGAGCATAAGATTCATTCAACCAATGAAATTCCTCAATATTCTGCACCTCTATGGTAGCCCCTTTTAAATCATTACTATGGAACCATTCTTTCATTGCTCCATAAATAATACCATCGGTAACGATGTGAAAGACGAAGCGATTTGGATTATTTGCATTGATGACTGTTGAGTTAACAACAACAGATGTTGCCAGTACATTATCTGAAAATATGCAGAAGTGATATAGGTTATTATCTGTGAGCTGGGGAGAGATTCTACTCTCATGTGAAAATTTTTGCCAGGATGTCATCTTTAGCCAATCAGTCATAAGTTTCACATTTAAGCAATGAAGACTCTTGGGTAGTGCTTCAGCTGATAGTTGAGCAAACACAGTGCTTTGAATTGTTGCTTTATTTGCACGTTCTTCAAGTGCTTGAATATATGATTTCATCGTCACTATAGTGGTTGCAATGTCATAATGGACATCCTGTGCCTTGAAAATTAGAGAAGACAAACTTTTAATAACTGGCCCAGCTTCCTCCATGGTCACAGCCTCCCCAGTCATGGCAGCTTTTGAAAGCAAAAGCTGGCAACTTCTAATTTTTGAGCTAAGTTCCCAGGCAAGGTGAAGATTATTGTGCTCTTTGGCAATAATCACATAAGCCTTGGCCAGAACCATTTGCTCTGATAGTTGCCGTGAGAACGATGCTGGACTTAAAATTTCTTCAGTAAAATTCAATCTCTTAGGAGAATTTTCTACTTTAGCATTTCTCTCCTACAATTCACGTAAGTAGCTTGCTCAATAAGTACTCAGAGGGGGTGAGGGACGGAAACAATTATAACAACAGATAGTAATATCACTTAAAGCATAACATCTCTTCAGCAGTATGGAGCACAAAAATAGCTGTACAAGGATATGAAATTGTTCTATGATTAACATTTATATTTACGTCACACCGAATGGTCTATACAAAATGGATAGTTTTCCTGTATCCCCTGTTCTGCATATCAACAGATATTTGGATTGTTTTTCTCAAACATTAGAAGAAGAATCACAAGCAAGGTAACCATGTCTAACACTTAACATTTTGCACATCACATGACGACAAATTACTTAATTCTATTTATAATATCATCCAAAATCTAGGGAGTACAATGCTTTCTTTTTTATACCATTTATTGGTCTAATTAACACCATAATCATAAAGAAGCTTGCACACAAAAAGCAAATGTTCAGACGTTTTCTTCAATGTTTAAAGGTAAAGTGTCCGTAAACATAGCTAGATCTATCACTAGAAACTGGTGAAATGAACTAAATGAGTGTTAGATTATTATTTAAGAGAAGAATGACTATTGGAATTAGTCACAAATTCACAATCACTGATGACACAAGAAATGATGACTGACTTCTACAAGGAATTGGCAATGTTAAAACAATTTCTGCAAAAGAGGCAGTGCGCAAGTGAACAGTTGCAATGGAATGGTGAGATCAAACACTAAATGCATGATTGATTCAATGGTCACTTTAAGCGCATGGATAAGACACTATAAACTATTATTTCTACGTAGATCAATAAATTGGATGTCATTTTGTTATGTGTATTAGACATTTGTCCATAGACACACACTAAATACTTACCAATAGTAAATGAGTTCTATTATACTGTGTCAATATCTGTTCTTCAGTTATTTTTTTCATTTAAGGCCAAAAAGAAATATTAAAACAGTTTCCCTTTCCAATAGGGAAAGAGTCTAAGAGGGTGGCTAACATCCAATAAAATAGCTCATTCATAACAATGTAAAATAGGAAAATCGTAACTTAATATGCCAAAAAATAAGCCAAATCATAATTCATATTGAGGGATAATCAAGTAAGAAGTCTTCCTTTAGCTTATATAGCACTACTTGTAATGGAGTTACTTTAATGCCACTCCAACTACTAGACTATTACCTCAGTATCAACCATAACCTTATACAATAACATCACAAACCACAGGAAGATCCATCTAAACTCAGGTTAAGCTTCAACAGAAAAACAAATAGAAAAAGGTGATTTGTCACATATGAATCACATCTAAAAGTAACCACCAAATTAATTCAATTATGGAAGCAACAACCTAAATTTACTTCACTGTGTTTTATACACTTATACAGAAGATCAGAAATAAGAAATAATTTCCCAAGCAGTAACCGTGACGTAAAATTCCTCGCCCAAAAGAATTAAAAAGGGAAACAAACACCACTGATATGAAAAATCATGAAACCTACAACCAGAGTCCAAGGAAGATTATTAACATACGAACAAAAGCAATGAAAAAAACAGTAGACACATACACATAGACACATTCAATTCAATAGAAATCAAACCCGTGCATGTAAAGAATAAAAAAAAGGACACGGCTTTGAGATTCGAGATAAAACACGACGCGCATTGACAATTGCCTTAAAAATATTCAAACAAAGAATTAAGATCTTCACGCGGCAGCTAATGTCAATGCAAATAAAACACTTAGATAATTACAAAAACAGAACCATTCACAATTGATTCGTTGAAAACAGGGGAGGGAGGGTGCGACGTCGTTTTACCAGAAAGGGGCGATGTACGTGATATTCGCGGTGATGATGTTGCAGGAAGAACAAAACAAGACCGGCAAGAGAGAAGGCGCCGAGAAGCAACCAGATCCAATAAGCGAACCGCCGCCGAACCGGGCGCCGAAAATCGGCGGCCCGTCGCCGCATTTTTCACAACAACTTTTCACCACCGAATCGGAGAAGCAGAGGCGTCCATTTCTCGGATTGGATCGCGGCACGAGCTTGTCGTGGGCACCAAAAGCAATGGCCACCGTCACTCCGCGCCACGTGACATGCACGTGCCTCCGGGCGAGAATGAGAAGAAGGGAATGCACCCAGTTGATCCTATGAGTGATCTAATATTATTATTATTATTAATTATTATTGGTTTGTGTGGAGTGACAGTAAAATGGAGTGGAGAATATTGAGACCGACAAAGGGAAAGGAGAGTAACAGAGAAAGTTGAAAGTTAGTTGCTTTGGATTCACCTTGGTTGGGTTGGGTTAAAATTTAATAAACTTGAAAGGACCTGCAAATAAATAAATATATTCAGGAGAAGAGCCGGCACATGGTGACATGACATGTGAGTTTTATTGGGTTCATCTGTAACACTTCTCAGTTCACTGCTTATTCTTGTCTTCTCTAATCAGATTATCTATGTTATACATAATTTATTTTATTTACACATGAAATATAAAATATCACTCTTAGAAAAACTAAACATTAAAATTCAATTAAAAAAATATATAATCTTTTATGTTCAATATATTTATAAGAACTATTGGTTTAGTTATTTATTCATTACTATGACATGTTTGAGGATTTATATAATATAAGTAAACTAAATTTTTAAGCAAGGGAATAACAAAATAATAATAATATTAATAATAACGACGATACAAAAGTTATAAAAAATATTATTTATATGTACTTTTAATATTTGTAATACGTTATTAATTATTATATTTTACTTTATCTATGTTATTATTATTATTCATTCTAAATCTTAATATATACCTATTATTATTATTATTATATTATTATAATAATAATAATAATAGTATAAGGTGATTTTGAAATTAGTTTTTATTTTTAAAATTTGATCTTTTATGGTTCACACATTACAGATATAATTAGAGTTCTTTAAAAATGAATCATTCGTCTCACCTGGTTTAGTCCACTACAGATTTGTCACTTAATGAACCAATCGATATAATCATTTTTATCTAACGATGTTAAATTTGTTTTTGACGTAATAAAAAATATTGTCATGCATGCCTATCACCTTCATCCGACCATCATCTTCTTCATTCCTTCATTCACTATCAGAAGAACCAATCGACGATTCATACTCCCTAATTTTCATCTTCTCCATTAATTCTCCTCTCCTCCCATTCATAAATTACAACCCAACACATCACAAATACATATGCGCAAAAAATGTTTTGCTCTCCTCCAGCCACCTTATTCTCCCTTTTCACACCTTCATCTTCATCTTCCTTTCTCTGCTCCACCATCTCCATCCTTTCTCTACCAACAAAATGAGAATGGTTAAAAAAAGGATAACAAATGTGAATGAAGGAAGGACAACGTGAACAAATGTAAATTGATGAAACACAAAAAAATTAGAAAAATCCATTTCAACATTTGAACCAACTCTACTAGTTAAGCTGAACAAGATATACAAGTACCAACTAATAAAGAAGAATGAAGAGTGTAATGAAACATTGTAAAATAGTCATTTATCACTTTAGAGCATCAAGAGGAAATTAAAGAGGCTTAATGTTGAAAGTAATGAAGAATCACGTGAACATTAAAATTTTCTCTTCAGCTCACGTTTAAAAAAATTGTTCAATTCAATAATTGTTTTTGTGAATTTCAATCTTTATGCTAAACAATTTTAGTACTTATTTTGTGCTTATAGTTCTTGTTTTAATATCTTAAACTACAAATTAATCAATTAACATAACAAATAATGGATTAAGTTACCAAATAACATATTAAACATGCATAAAATAATCTATTTGTTTTTTAGAGATTTGTGTTTTATGGAATTACATTTTTGTTTGGGATAATCGATTACGACATGAGCTTAATCAGTTATTGTGTACTTGATTGAATTTTTTTTCTCTCACATATTGTGTCGTACAGTTCTTGTTATTATTATTTTTTTTATAATGCTCAAGGGGAACGTACATGCATGTTTGCTTGGAGATGATTTTAAGATGGGTTTATATTTTTTGTACTTCTAGACTTAGCTCGAATTTTAAATGAAACTCGAATTCAAAAGTTATCTAAATGTAAAGTGTATGTAGCCTGCAAGATACTCTACTCCTAATATAGCTTGCAAGGCAACTTTCTAATGTAGCTCACCATGAAAGCTTTTATTATGTATGTGGCGCCTTCTTTGCTTCCATGTGTATCACATGTGGCACCTTCTTAATCTTGGACGAAGGTGCTTTGGTTAGTCATGGTAGCCTAAATTCAGGCCCATGGTTAACCCAATTTGAAGCTCAAATTTATTTACAACTATATTAAATAAATAGTTAAAAGTACAAACAATTTTAAACCTATACAATTATTTACAAAGGTAAGAAGAAGAAACTTTTAATATTTTACTCTCCAAATAAGTAGAATATTTTTTATTGTATCTTTTTTTTTCAATCTTCTTAGTCATGGATCTTGTCATAGGCTAATACATATATTTTTCTTCATGGATGGTTCTCCATCACCACACATAATGAACTTCAATGACACACACACACAACTTTCTTAAGAGATTATGCTTGTGTTATTATAAATCTTATCAAGGAACATATCCTATAACATCTCATTTTCATAACTAAATACTATTAAAATAAAACATTTCATTAACAATATTCAGAAAACAGATAAATCAATATATATCGTAAATGAGTATAGTAATATTATTAATATACATTCTCAAGTTACAATCACCAGTACAGTAAGGGCTTTCTGTCCCGGTTATTTTTCATATTTTGCCTCAGGTCTGGAACCGAGGCATATTGTGGCGAGGCCAAAAGCCCCTTTTGGCCTCGGTTATCACCCGAAGCCATATACCCAGTTTTATGCCTCAGTTGTTTCAAAACCGGTGCCATATACCCAGTTTTCCAACACAGGACATGTCGCGCTCTGCTCCTCCCAACTCCATGAATGTACTGCAACGAATACTCAATTCGCTTGTTGTTTGGAATCTCCATATCGCCAACACGAGCGCACTTGATGCTCAATCCTTGAACCTGCACACACACCTCCAATTCATGTTTTACTGTGCCAAACACGAAACCCTAAAGGAACAAAGAAACAGTTAAAAGTGTGAGAAAAACATGAAAAGGAAAAAGAAAAAGTTTTGGAAGAGATTGTGTGGAGAGAGAGAGAACGGGACATGATTTGGCGAGTTTGAAGGAAATAGCGGATTTGTGGAACAACAGAGCAGCGTCTTCGACATTGGAACCCAACAAGGGGCAACAAGCGTGGAGCTTGTTCTCCGCTTTCTTGGCTAGCACATGTCCCTTCACCATGTGATCGTCGTTCATTGTTGCTTTCACTCACTTCTTCGATTGCGTTGGTTCCTTCGTCACCGTTGCATTTTGGCGAGAGAGAGAGAGCGAGAGAGAGAGATGCGAAATGGAGGTGCAGTAGCAGGGAAGAAGAAGGGTTCGCAAAATTCAAACCCTAAATAAATCCTATGGCTTCAGTTGTTAGAGGAACCGAAGCCATTGACCCCATTTTGGCATCAGGTCTCCTTGGACCGAGGCCAAACAGCTAACGTTCAGTCAATTTTTGGCTTCGGGTCTTACTAGACCGAGGCCTATACCACTGTTTGGCACCGGTTTTGAGTGAATCGGGGCCTATACCCCTCTTTGGCTTCGGGTATTTGGAGAACCGAGGCCTAAAACTTGGCTCTAATTGCAAAAATGCCACCGCGCCATTATATACTTCGGTTCCTGGCCAACCGAGGCATATAAGGCGAGGTAAAATGGGAATTCTGCACTAGTGGATACTAATATCCTATTACAATGCTATACCTAAAATAACCTAAGACCGCTCATCGCCCAGATAACTAACTCCTCAAAATCAAGAGGTGCCTCTAAATCTGCAACTTCGTCTACTCCAACCGAATATGTGATCATCACAAAAGGACAAAACACAACAACCTACAAGTGCAAGGTTAAGCTAGCTGAAAAGAGGTAAACATGTATTTATATTCACAACATACTACGCTAAATTATATTATCATAATAGATATATTTACAATTATTACACAAAATCATACATATCACTAGACTTTTCTAGACTATATTTTTCATATACATGCCCTTGATATAGGGTACACAAGAGGTGTGTACCTGTGATGGTTCCTAAACTTTGCAAAGTCTAGCCTCGAGGAGTTATTACCCAACCACTCACAGGGTTAATCCCATTCATGCCTAGGGCTCAATGCATCCCAAGACTGGGATCTCTTACTACTCTCACCACATAACTCATTCTGCACTACTTGAGTGTGAATGATTATTAGAGTTCAGAATACCTCCTACTAATACTCTCGCATATCAAGGCATACACTAACAATATCACCACAACCATCACCATCACAAATTTCTCCTTGAAATTCCTTAAACATCATAATCATCATGTACACAACCACATCATCATTTCAATTAATAATAATAAACATTATACATATACGTAATCATATTATCTTTTCCATTAATAATAGTCTACATCATAAGCATACTTAGAACAATCATAGAACATTAAAAAACAGCTAAACAGGAAAAACAGGCAAAAGAAGACAAATGGAGTTATATATAAAGTACATCCAAACGATGAAAATTATTTCTCTAACCACAGACTTTAAAACAAAGATTCCATTGGTCAGAATGAAGAATCACGTGTCTAGGATCAGTTGTCAAAATTTCAACTCGATCTGATAGTTAACGAAGTGAGAATTTGCATTTTACCAAGAGAACGCATACTGGATAAATAGGGTGGTGTCCGACGCCCAGCCCCCGTAACCCATTGACTTCTAGCCCCCGACGATCCAATAGTAGCGCCCGACAACCCAACAGAAGCGTCCAAGGACACCAAGTCAATGGCCTAGTGCTTGACAACATTGTAATGTCACCCGATGGTGTATCAAAAACAACAATTTGGGGGAACTTGATCTTGTGCAATTGACTAATTAGGCATCTTTCCCTTAGTTTTATTGATTGCAAGTGGTTTTAGAGAGTTAATAATTGATACCCAAACACTCAAAATACATATTCAGACTTTTCCCCAAATTAAGACCAAACACAAATCAAATATCAAACAGTTCAACATATAACTCATCAATTCAACACACCCAATCACAAATTCAAACACGATAGCACACGATATTAGATTTTTAACCACGCATATACATTATTTAGATTACAATAAAGAACACCAAATTTAAAGAACTCGGACTAGCTTCCCTTACCTGATAAAGTACTCCACATACACAAACAACTCTAAGAACACCAAAACACTTTTATCTCCACGGGATGCTCTATCTACGAAAAGAAACATCACAAGAGCGATCAAGACATACCGTTATGATCACTATTGATTAGTAGAGACTCATATAGAAGATGAAAACCTCATATGCAAGCAGAAAAAGCCTCATATGAAACATAAACAAAAGAAGACTAAAAAATGACTGAAACTTAACTTATGCGGATGGAGAAACTAATCGGTCAAAATTGAAGAGTTTGCCACTAGGATCACTCCTACTATCTCAGATCTGCAATTAGGTGAATAAAGAACGAGAACTCCTAGAGAGAAGTTAGATAATTCTAGAAAAGTGGTTTCTATAGACATGGTGTGTTTTAAAATAATGAAATTTGTTCATAACAAAACTATTTATACTAAAACCTTTTAATATTAATATAATTGAGTCTCACTATCTTTAAACCACTATCACTTCTAAAACACCATTTTCTAAGGTTTTACATATCCCAACATAGCTACCATTAAAAGGTTTCTTTGCTCTCACCAAAACCTTTGTTCAAGACATCCTCCTTGATTTCCATAAAAAGGTTGGGAAGATTTGTGCCTAGGAGATTATCAACTTGAAGGTATTAAGCTCATTTGAATGTTAAACATGTTCAAGCATAACCTAAAACCAAGGTAGCAACAAAAGCATAAGCTAAAGCCAAAGTTAATGAAGTAAAGACAAGGTAGACAATGATTTGAAAGCCTTTGCTAGAGACGATGTTTAGGCTAGATGTGCTTATTAGACTTCATCCATAATTGTGTCTTTTAAACATAAGGTAGTCAACTTTTGCCTGTAGTGTATCAGGAAGACTGTTCTAAAAAGACTTTCAGCCATGCATCGTCTTATTTTTCTGATACAAGCTGCTTCAAGGAAAGACAACACACACATAACTTGTTCGATGAAATGTCTTATTGAACTGAAAACACTATGCTAAGTGGAAGATGAAGGACACGATTAAGGATGAATTGTGGAATGAAAAATGAAGATGGAAGTTGCCTCGCCACTTAGGGTGCTCGCCAAGATAAGTGGATACACGATACTCTTCATGCCACTTAATTGATCAATTAAGATAAGTGAGAGCTTCACCATCACACCACTCACCATACTCGTGAGATAAGTGAACGAAAGCCACAAAGAAATGGAATTTATGCTTCTCTCCACGCCACTCAATAGAACCAATGAGATAAGTGGAGGAGTTGCCACTTGAGCCACATGTTCAAGATAAAACACACGCACGTATACAAGAGAATCACTAAACAATGTCTCTCCATGTATATTCTAAATCTCCCTTTATAATGAAGGTCAACTCCCTATTTATAATGGAAGGTCAATTGACCTAAAAGAAAGTCCCACTAAGCAAGGTTAAACCCTAAATACAAAATACTAATAAAAGAAAACACAAAACAATAATGAATTAAGGTTCTCATCATCCATGTTTCCCTCATTTTCTCTATTTAGGAAAAGGTTATCTTACCTAGGCCTAATAAGTGTTATGTGTATTAAAGTGTTGCTTAAAGAAGAAATGTGAACATGAATGAGTCACTAAGCTCCAAGTGTGGTCATACATTAGTAGAAAAAGAAAAACTTTAGTTTCACTAACACAAAAAAGACTTCATATGTCTGTTATTTTAGGTTTTTTACGTCTGTTGTAGGTCAGACATAATTTTAGGAGACATAAATTTATGTTTGTTAAATCCTCGACATAAATTTACGTCTTAAAATCTCCGACAAAAATTTACGTTTGTTGAAGGTATAACAAATGTAAATTTACGTCTCTTGAAGAGAGAACAAACATACATTTTAGAGTTTTTTTTTCAATGCTACTCAGAATCTCTTCATGGAGATGCAAAAACCCACACACATGGTTCTCGTTTCAAGTCTAGGTCTGGGCCATCTCATCCTAACCATTGAGCTCGCCAAGTGCTTTGTCCTTCTTCACAACTTTAAAGTGACAATCATCATCGTCATTTCCAAACTTTACGAACTGAAACGAAGATCCTTAACTCAGCCTCACACCCTCCCTCTGCCACCTCCTTGACATTTCTTCACTAGACATCACTGTCGTCATTGGCCAAAACAATGTCATCATTGTCCAAAATCATTAAACTCACATTCAAGACAAACAAGGAGGTCATTCATGCATAACTATGATTGAGTTCCCACAAAATAGTCACGTGCATAGACTGGCAAGAAGTATATGAACTTAACCTCAATGCAAAAAATAATCGGAGGGAAGTATGTTTTCCAATGAACCACAAACGAGAATGGCTAAAAACATGAATTTTGATCACCAATGGAAGCCCTAACTCGCAAAAAAGCTTTGTTGGCATCGAGAGAGAGCTTCGTGCAAGGAGAAAAGTTAGGGAGAAAAGATGCTGAAAGTTCTTTTAAACAAATTTACATTTGATCTATAAAGGACAAATGTAAAAGAGGGATTTTATGTCTCACCTTTATAGAGCAAACGTAAATTTACGTCTATTTGTTGCCAGATATAAATTTATGTTTGTCTTGTAAGGGTCAAACATAAAAATCATATTTTACGTCTGTCCTTTACAGGTCAAACGTAAATATTTATCATTTATTTACAAAAATGCAAACTGTGCATTTTTTTTTACATTTGTTGGCCATATGTTAGACATAAATTCAGTGACATTGAAAACTAAATTTTTGTGTTAGTGTTTATCTCACAACGATTCGAAAGAATTTGCAATAACTATTTTCTTTCTCAATTTGTTTTAAAGAAAATCTCTTTAATGAAGAAAGAATGGAAAACACATCTACAACAATCACAAGAACATAAAACTCTTAAATAGTCCTTAGTCTTTTGTGTGTGACTAAAATACTATTTGTGTTTTTGAGTAATCTAAAAGAGTGTTTATCATCTTATATTTATCTTAGGATATTACCCTCTTTTATTTAACAACTTGTGAACTTTTATATCATACCCTATGTGTAAAAAAGTTGTTTAGCCAGGAGTAGTTGTGTCCAAAGACTAGACTAACACTAAGTAGAGACTAGATGTTATGCAAAGATAAGATGAAGTCTATAAGATGTTAACATAAGAATTAGACGTACTGTATCATGAGATATAATTTTGATTGTTGATCATCAACTCATTATCAATGTTTACACTTAGATCTCCAAGTCATTAGTGACATCACATACTTAAGAAAGTTAGAAGTGACTTAGTGTTAAAAAATATTTGTAAATATTGTTATAGGTGACATTAATTGTTCCAAAGGGACAAAGTGAGAAATTCTTATAGATGACATTAATTGTCCTATGCATACACCTGGTGAATCAAATTAAAATCAAATCCTAATCATTGCGTTGTTACTTTTTTAAGTAGAAAGAATTATACCTTGATTATCCATTATAACTTTTTATCCAATATTATTTTCATCATTTTTATTTAAGATTATCGTTTTTATTCTCCTTTGACATCTCATTAAATCAATGAACTTAAAAATAATATATATATATATATATATAAAATGCAATTCATTATTATTTTTGCTCAATTTTCATTTTAAATATCATGGAATTTATTTATTTTATACTCTAAACCAAATACTATCTTTAGAAAAAACAATAAAACATTTTTAGTAAATTTACTTTGTATAATGAATTTAACTTTTATTTCTTTAATGTTAGATTTAATGCATCGTTTTCCTAAACAAGAATAATCCTATAAAAAAATTTATTTATCTTCTAGTTGAAATAATTTATTTTAATTATCCTATATTTTGATCCAAAAGAAAGGTCGAAACTTAAACTTTTTGTGAGAAGCACAGATTCATAATTGCCACTATATATGTATTGTAGGCCTGTATCTAGACAGGCCATACCATATAATAATTTACTGAGCATCCTTGAAATGTTGTATTCATAGACATATTACATACCGATGACATTCCAACTGAATTCATCGGGTGTTGTTCACATATCAACACACATCTTATAATAAGGTAAGCTTTGTATTTGCCATATTCATATTTCATTTTCTTATGTTATTAATACTCTTCTATTCATTTGTAGGACGAAGCATCCACGGTGGAAGAATGGCATTTGCTCGAGTTGGAGTTACAATTCCATCATTATCTCCTACATCACCTCCTACTTGTGAGGACCCTCTGCATCAAATACCCTATTTAATTAGCATCACTTTCGAGTTCAGGTTCTTTTCTGATTTTGTTGCATTCTTCTTAAGGAGTTTTTAAAATACACTCTTGATGATATATTAAAAAAGTTTTTAATATATTTTAGGGTTAAATATATTTTTAGTTTTAAAAGTTAAATGTAAAATTGAAATTCGTTCTTGTTTCAAACTTTGATACATTTTTGTTTTCAAACTTTAAGATTGAATAAATATAATCATTTTAACCCAATAATATTAAGTTTTTTTTTTTTTGTTAAATGAAGTTTCAGATTCGTATTTGAGTTATTTACAGAATTTACCACGTTGCAGCTCAAATGCTACTTGAAATACCGTTTAACATGTATCAAAGTTTGAGACATTAACAAATTTTAATTTCGTAAATAAATTTAAAAACTAAAAATATATTTAACCATATATTTTAAAACATCAAGATCAGTATACATTAGTATATTTTAAAGATATATTATAAGAACAACACTAAAACCTATGTAGAAAATTCAAATTTTATCACTATTGATTTAAATTGGATCTAAGGTGAAACAATACATGAGAAGATGGTGTCTACTCAACAAATTATTTAAAAGTACACTTATTTTCTAAATTACCCTTTAAAATTTATATAAGTAGCATCAATAAAATGAATGGTATTTTAGAAATAATCTTACTAGTTAAACTTTGAAATTTGATATACAAACCTAATATTGGAAGTCTCCAATGGTTGAGGTACGAGGACAGAGGAGGCTAGATCCATTTCATCAGCTTGTCGCTCAAACTGCGCTTGTTGTGCTGCTAGTGCCTTCTCTTTCTCCTTTATCTGGTTTTCACTCAAATCAATGTAGTGATATAAATAATATAATACTCAGATACATTCAACAAGAGTTTCATCACCAGAAGTAAATGATCAACGTTAATTCCGTACCTTCTTTGCGAGAGTGTTGTTTTGCTCTTGTAGGGCCTTATCCTACAACATTTGAACCTAACCAAGTTAAATCCATCCATGTGTACAATAGATTCAAAAATATCACGGTTATGTTAGTTAGAAAATTAATTCTTTTCAGTACAATTAATTATTGTAATAATTGAAGTTACATTTTACAATATCAATTAGACTTGAGTTCAATCAAATAAAGCATTGACATCATTCTTAACCTAAAACTTTAAGACAATAGATTTATGAGTTTTTATTCTTATATAGTGTTCTACTTTCTTATTTTTAGTCAATGTAAGACTTAGATTTATACTTAAATTTCTAACAAAAATAAGTACAAAATTTACAATATCAAGACTTGAAATGAATGAATGACTTGAAACATAGTTCCATGTTAATTCTTATGCAACTTTTTTCAATTCAGTGGAAAAAGTTTTCGCTAGGAGATTGCAAAAGGTAATACCAAAAGAGATAGATCCATCTCTTTTGGTTATACTTTGCTTAATTGGATAATAAAACAGTGCAAATTGATGCTTAACTGTTGAATGATAATACTTTGCTCTTCCCTTTAGTTTATTAAAAAATGCTACAAAAAAGGTCTCCTAGATACGTAAATTGTTTTCTGCTACAAGTCTCTCTCTTTGCTAAGTTCAGTATTAACAACTCTACCAAAAAACATAAAGAACTCTTTGTTTGAGCGGAGGAATTATTAAAGAAGATGCAATTACTTACAAAATGTAAGGACTAAAAGACAATAGGTGGGTGTGGAAACATGATCCTAGTGGAACATACACAGTAAAATTTGTCTATTTTTCAACAAGATTTGAATTTTAATAGCCAATTGGGACAAGTCTACAAGAACTACTGGAGTGTTGATGTCCCACCAAATGCAGCATTCTTTAATTAGAGGATATCTTGAAATAGACCATACTAAAGACAATCTCGTAAGAAGGGGTGTTGGCAAATAGACACGATATTAGGTATGTGTATTCGGATGGAATAAGAAACAACTAAACATTTGGTCTTTATTTGTCCTTTCTTCCAATCAATGTGGAAAATTGTTTTTGGTGGGTCAATATCTATAGTGTCAAACAAATATTGTATTGGATCATTACTACCAATACAATACAATTAAGGGAAGGAAAATTTAAGGAAAGATAAAAGGGAAAGCCTATGATTTATTGTTTGATGCTTCCGGAGAGAAAGTAACATTTGTGTTTTTCAACGTAAACATGTCCACAAAGATGGAGTTTTACAACAAATACAATGTTGTTGTTGAGCGAGGAATAACAGCAGAAAGCCAAATTTATGTTGCTTATGTCACTACTAAATATGTATATATTAACATATGCTTCTTTTATATGGGACTATTAAATAACCATGAGTGAACTTCTTCAGAAATAGTTTTCCACCTTTTGTTGATTCGTTGAGCAATGGTTATTTTGCAACATATACTTAAGAAAAAGATGAAAACAAGAAAACTCACCTTTTTATTAAGCTCTGAAATAGATTCATACATGAGTTGGTTCTGCAAATTATATAATTAACTAGTTAGAAAAACTATATAGCATATTCAGTTCAAACTTTATCACAAAAATGCTACTACTGCATGATTTTACCTTCCGTGATCTAATGTGTTTGAGAGCACTATCAAGCTGATGCTCCAAATTCTGAAGCTCTTTGATACTTAGACCATCCAAATCTTGTCCCATAAAATTCCTGCAAAACCATTACACAATTCTACTGTTTTATATTTTAGTGATTACAAAACGCAAAAGCCCTTGCTCCAACTATCTCAGTACCTTTGATTTTTCTGTAGAACTTCCAACCTTGCTTTGAGCTTTGCATGTTCTAGAGTCCAATTTTCCTAGCATTGTTTATAATAAAGTTAGTGTTATCTGATTCTTGCAATGTTCTGTGTAGCAAGGTCAAGTTGCAAAAGATATATCTACTTTATTTCTGACTGATAAAAACAAGGAAATACATGAATTTCGTAAGTTGAAATTTCCCCTTGAAACAAAATTGATGAACAGATATACAATTAAAAAAATCAGTTGTTTAGTAAGTAAAATCGATAAAAAAAAATAAAAAATCCTACGCTGGGTTTAGAGAAAGAAAGGGAAGATATCAAATTATAATCAATGAATTTTTAGCTTAAATCTACTTTTGATCATGTAGTTTTCTAAATTCCTATAAAAAATTTTAATCTACTTTTGACTATACTTTCAATGCTTATAGAGTTTTAGCTGTATATTTAGTTTTCTTGTTTTTAAAAATTAAACTTTTAATCTACCATTAACATATCTTTTTTAATTGTTCATAAAAAGATGTTAACATGTCCTCCTTAAAATAGTGAGGTAATTGAAGTACTTAATTTTATAAAACATATATACCAATTCTGTAATTAAGATTTTAAAGGGATCAAAATTGTACATCGGGAAACTAAAGGATAAAAAAGGATTTAAGCCTTAATTTTCTGATCTTAGATTATCATCAATTAAAATTGAATCAATAAAATGAGGTTATGTTATTATTATAAGGTTAGATAGCTTACACTTTGTGGCTGATCACTTACAACAAGCTGCCTCTCAGCATATGAATACCTCTCATACCGTTCAAGAATTCTTTCCATACTGTTGACACAGAAAAGTAATAAGAACTTCATATTCCATTAACATGTAAAAGATTCAAACTTTGTCTTAAGAAAATTGTACCAACCAGGATCGTTCATCAAATCACATTTTTCAATACTTGTATTTAACCCATGGTGGTTTGGGAAATTTGGGTGTGTTCTAACTATATATA